>CYGL01000194.1_pt1 | contig 31863 bp, 41 predicted proteins | sample 485531 | NCBI WGS metagenome assembly CYGL01 (sample SAMEA3497897, study PRJEB9818) | human gut metagenome | reverse complement strand
GTGGACAGTGGATTGTCAGTGTAGCCTGTAGCAAGGGATGGCGTTGGTGGAACCGGAAGAACAAAAAAGCACTGGCATTTGGATTCGTTTTACGAAGCATTCAATCTTAACAGCCTTCAGCCTGGTTCTGTCATTGTAGCCACCACTCAAAGCGGCATGACCATTCAGATTCATAAACCAAAAGAGGAAAAATGATGTGGCCTATATGTGTTAATTGCGGACGGATGTGCCTATCTGGATGGTGCCGAAAGTGCGACAAATGCACGAAGAAAAGACAATAACAATCCTCGAACTCGCGGGGATTCTTTTATCTGAACTCGCTACGGCGAGTTTTGTTTTATGGAGACAAGAAATGTCAGATTTGGCTATGAAGGTTTTGAAATGGCAATCGACTGGCGATGTTGGCATCAGTAGCGCAACTCTTGCCTCAATCGCATGTGGACTGAAAAAGAATATCTATGGTCATAGCTTCGGTGCTCCACATGACGCAGCCGATTTCAGACGATGCGTTGCACTTGTTGAGCAGATTCCAGAAATCAGAGATTCATTCGACAAGGTTGCAAAGCGCGTTCCGGCATTCAAAGGAATCCTCAACGAATGGGATTTCCTCGTTGCTCTTTTGAAGTCTGAAATGAAGATACACGGAAACAAAGCACCAGAGACTTACAGAAGAATCAGCGAGCTACGCAAGGACTAACCCGCCTCACACTCGATGAGGCCTGTTCATTTCTCAAGATATCCAGACCTACCATCGCCGCATCAATGCGGTTTTTTCTTGCGTGTAATTGCGGAGACTTTGCGATGTACTTGACACTTCAGGAGTGGAACGCTCGCCAGCGACGCCCAAGAAGCCTTGAAACAGTTCGTCGATGGGTGCGCGAATGCAGGATATTCCCTCCTCCGGTTAAGGATGGAAGAGAGTATCTGTTCCACGAATCAGCGGTAAAGGTTGACTTAAATCGACCAGTAACAGGTAGCCTTTTGAAGAGGATCAGAAATGGGAAGAAGGCGAAGTCATGAGCGCCGGGATTTACCCCCTAACCTTTATATAAGAAACAATGGATATTACTGCTACAGGGACCCAAGGACGGGTAAAGAGTTCGGATTAGGCAGAGACAGGAGGATAGCAATTACTGAAACAATACAGGCCAATATTGAGTTACTCTCAGACAGCGGACGCAAATCACTGATAGACAGAATTAAAGGCGGTGACGCAATCACTCTTCATGTGTGGCTTGACCGATATGAAAGAATCCTCACCGAAAGGGGGATCAGGCCGAAAACTCTACTCGACTACGCCAGCAAAATCAGGGCAATCCGAAGAAAATTGCCGGACAAACCGCTCACTGACATATCAACGAAAGAAGTGGCAGCAATGCTAAACACCTACGTAGCAGAAGGTAAAGCAGCTTCCGCAAAATTAATCAGGTCAACCCTTGTTGACGTTTTTCGTGAAGCAATAGCCGAGGGGCATGTGGCAACGAATCCGGTAACAGCAACCCGTACAGCAAAGTCAGAAGTAAGGCGCTCAAGGCTGACAGCTAATGAGTATGTCGAGATTTACCATGCAGCCGAACCTCTCCCTATCTGGCTAAGGCTGGCGATGGATTTGGCCGTCGTTACAGGGCAGAGAGTCGGCGATTTGTGCAGAATGAAATGGTCAGACATAAACGACAACCATCTTCACATTGAACAGAGTAAAACAGGGGCTAAACTCGCCATTCCGCTAACGCTAACGATTGACGCGCTCAATATCTCATTGGCTGATACACTACAGAAATGCAGGGAGGCCAGCAGCAGTGAAACTATAATCGCATCAAAGCATCACGATCCGCTTTCCCCGAAAACAGTATCAAAGTATTTTACAAAGGCGAGAAATGCATCTGGACTCTCATTTGATGGAAACCCGCCAACATTCCATGAACTGCGTAGCCTGTCAGCGAGGCTATACCGGAACCAGATTGGCGATAAGTTTGCTCAACGTCTTCTCGGGCATAAATCAGATTCAATGGCGGCGCGGTATAGGGACAGCCGTGGACGGGAATGGGACAAAATTGAAATCGACAAATGATTTTATTTTGACTAATAATGACCTGCCCACATTAATTCATTGATAATAAAAGAGATTTTAAATATACAACTTATTCACCTAAAGGGTGATAAAATCATACAAATCACCTAAAAATCATATAGTTGCATGCATTAGTGGTTAAATAACAGACTACAAAATGCTACAAAACACAACATATCCAGTCACTATGAATCAACCACTTAGATGGTATTAGTGACCTGTAACAGAGCATTAGCGCAAGGTGATTTTTTGTCTTCTTGCGCTAATTTTTTGTCAACACACTGGGTTGGCTTAATTTACAACCATGCTCAGTATCTCGATAAGCGCAGAGAAATGATGCAATGGTGGGCGGACTGGCTTGATGAAAAGGTGGAGTGATCCACCTTAACTATCGAATGACACAAATCCTTGCAATCCAGTGCAAAGCTTTGTGTACCTTAGTTTTGTCTCATAGGTAATTCTGCTTTAACTGCGATGCAGGAATCTGTCACCAGACGCACGTCTCGTTGTTTTATGGTTTTCCGTTCATGATTAATATGTTAGCTTGTCAAAGTTTGTGTTTAAGATATGGTGATTGATGCAATGTTAAGCGTTCAGATGACTCCACAAGCAAAAGTTAGCTTCGAGGAGCAATGTTTTTTTCATGCTTCAGGTCTTGTTGTTGCCCCAATAAATGTTGGAGCATTCTCCTACTTTGGCGCTAATTGTATGCTCGGCGGCTTTACGATGGGTAGATTTTGTTCAGTTGCTCCAGGAGTAAAAATTGGCCTTGGCGAGCATGAAACTGGGTATTTTTCTACGCATCCTTTTTTCTTTGGCTCAAAAAATGGTTTTAAAATCCCTGATGGTATAGGAATGCAACGCGACCTCTCTCAACAGAAGCATGGTATACCAAGAATTGGTCATGACGTATGGATAGGTGCAAATGCGGTTATCAGGCGAGGTATAACTATTGGTACTGGCGCTGTTATTGCTGCTGGCGCTATTGTCACCAAAAATGTCGAGCCATATTCAATCGTAGGTGGCGTTTCTGCAAAACACCTAGGGTACAGATTTGAGGAATCAATCATCAAAGAGTTACTGGATAGCCAATGGTGGGAATATGATTTAAGCTCATTTATTGGGATTGATACAAGGACACCGACTACTTTTTTAGAGCAGTTTAATGCTATAAAAGATAAAAAGAAGGCATCTTATAAGAGATTTACAATTCTTCCATCCGGTGAAATTGTTGAATAGCGCATCCCTGCGCTATATTTTAAATAAACATAAGAATAAACATCAGAAGTTCCTCGTATCTGATACCATACTGATAACCAGCAGGTTTAATAATAACCTGCCTTCCTGTGTAATATTCCTCGTCGTACCACTCTCCTGTTTCATTGTTTTTAACACTCCTAATTAATACCTCTGGAGCATAAATATCATCCCATTCATCATAACACCAGAACGCATAGTTATTAGGGTCAAGACCGTATTTTCTGAGAATATTACCTACAGTTTGTGCACCAACACCGAAATGAATCCGAGCGCCATCACTCTTGATCTTTACTGCATCTTTAAATTTAAACCTCCAGATATTTTTCTTTATTTCAAGCGCAGCAAGACGCTCTGATTCTGTTGTTTTCTCGTCAGCCTCAATACGCAATTTCAGCTCTTCATTCGACGTGTTGATACTGCCAGTACCAGCGTATACCTGTGACCATCGAAATGCTGATGTTCCGTTTGAGTTAACATTATCAACAGTTGGTTTTATAAGGCCAGAAAAATGAGTTTCAGGTGATGTATGAAGAAGATATCCGCCAGAATCGTTTTTTGTGCGTAATTCTATAGAGTCTACAATTATTCCACTGCGACGAATAATGATAGCGTTATTACCTTGTGCACCATTGTCTTTCTGAGTGGATAGTGTGTATCCGGTACGAGTATCTATCCTCCATCTTTTGGTATCTTCTGATGCTTCCTGATTATAAAGATAAATAGAGTTATCAGTGTAATTATTTTTGCCATCAATATTTGTAAGTGTAAATGTGTTATTTACTTTGTCATCATTGACCATTAAATTGGCAAGAGTGTAGAGAGGAGATGCAGTATACTGGCTGCAATTAAAACCACGTGCGTTTTGTATGTTAAGTAATGTTGTGACATTAGCATTAATGCTAATATTGGAAAAGTTTGTCGCCTGATTTGCTCCATGTATTGATGATGTTACTCCTATCTGAGCTCCAATATCCAATGTACCAAAACTTACATTAATGAAGTTGTTTGCATCGCCACCATCTATAATTATTCCTTTTTTAGTCGTCGTATAACCTGATGCACTGCTAATCTCCAATCCATTAATGGTGCACACTCTTGGTCTGATGAGTCTAATTCCTACCCATTCATTTCCGTGGTCATATCCTCCTCCTGCTCTATGTATGGCTAGTCCATTAGCAATCAAAAGAAATCTGTTATCAAGATTAATAGGGTGAAGCTGGCTATTAATGATAACGTTTGTCCATATAGACTCACCATACGCATAGCGATTTGATTCGAACACTCTATCCTGAGCATCATAAACACCGTTTAGGGATCTAGCAACATCGACATTGGTAAGATTGAAATATGTCTTCTGCTTAATTTCAAAAAAATTGGCAACGTTATGCGTTGTGATATCACTCACACGCATGGATAAAATACCTTCTTCTGGAGCGGTGCGAATGAATCCATCAAGGAACTGTTCATTATAACTTTTGGCTATCTGATAACATCCAACAGCATCAATGCGTTCGATTGTGAACTGCCAACTATCACCACAGTTAAAAGACCATTCCCAACCGTACTTCTGTGCGAATTCATCAGAATCAATATTTGCAGTCTCAGAACAGAAAGATAAAAATCTAAATGTTGGTTTTGGCCTTAGATGATTAAGCCCGACACCTCTTGGGGTATATATGGCATTAGCGCCATTCCCGCCTTTGCTTTTAATTGTAAGGTGACTTAAACCAAATTCAACATCATGCTTAGTTGGTGCAGCGAAAACAAATCCATCTTTTGGTGATGTGGTATTATCAAACACAATAACCGTTTTACCCTGTCCATCGCCACACATATTCACTGGTGGTATATTAACTGGTCCAATTAAATTATATGTTCCAGTTGGAATATATAACTTTCCACCATCTCCAAGAGCATTTGCTGCTGCAATAAATGCCACCGTATCATCGTTAACACCGTCACCTTTCGCCCCATAATGCTGTGGCGTAATTAACAGCATACGGTCAGAAAAAATCTCTTCCCTAAGTTGATCAGGATCGTATTTTAATACATTTGGAAAATAAAACTGCTGAGTGCCATATGCATCATATACAGCCATAGAATGGCCTTGCACAGTTACGAATTTGGCAATCTGCCCGTTATATACCGGATATCCAGCAGCGTTAATGATGATTGGTTGCGAAACAGGAACATGAGAGCCGTCTTCGTTCTCTACATAAACCTGAATCTGGTTTTCTGGACTTACCGGGTCAGTGTCAATTTTTCCGATATAAATTTTGCCGTTGGCTACTGCTTTAAAAGAACGCGCCATAGTGAAAAGTTGCGAAGGCATACTCACTACAACATTGGCTGTAATGTCTGTCATTTAATTTTCTCCAGACGTAGCAATGCGGAACAAGATGCAACTTGCCCGGCATTGCATTAATGTAAGTTATGATTTGTTAACTATGAAATGAGTCTATGCAAAAAGATCTGTTGAATATTGCGTTCTATATATTTGGTTTTTGCACATTTCTGGTGTTTGCAAAGCTATTCTGACAACGAATCAGACTTCGCACCCTGCGTCAGGGCGTTAATTGCCTTTTGTGCCTGCTGCATGGTTTTCTCAAACTCTGTTGATCCGCGTGGGGTGTTTGCCATTCGGAGCATTGCATTTCTGAATGGCTCGCTCTCATAGGCGCGAGTAAGAAGTCCGTAGCTTACTGCTGCGCCAGTTGTCGCCGGGTTCATTGCCGTCCCATACCCAATAATGAACGGGATAGTTTGCTGCCCTGTGGGTGTTGTTACTGCCGCTTTTGCAGCCTGCTGCGTGGATTGTAGGTAGTTTTTTAATCCTTTCAGATAAGCAGCGTCCTGCCCCTTAAATGTGATGCCAGTCTGGTTTTGCAGGATGTTAAGCTGCCGAAGGAACTGGTCAGGGGATCCGCCAGATTTCTCCATCGCCTTTCCAATGATGCCATTGCGCATTTGCGCCCTGCCAACACGACCAACTGAGTTATACAGCGTCTTAATTTCCGATTTGTTCTTGCTGAATAGCATGTTGTTGACAACTTCCGGCGTCAGGTCTCCTTTCATGAGAACATTCTTCAGCCTGGTATTCTTTAGTTTCGCCGCTTCGTCAGCGTAGACGGCATTGGCCTGCTGATATTTACGGAGAGTATCGTTGCCAAGATTCTGACCAATGGCACCATTGATATCGTCGGTCATCGCCTTGTAAACACGTTGAATGGCGGCATCGGAACGGTTTGGTAAGACTGGTCGCTCCCCCTTCACGTCCATTCTGAACTGGCTGCGCAGATCGCTTAATTGCTTCAAATCCAGATTAACCGGACCATCAGGGCCAGCATTGCGAACAAGCTCATCACGATATGACTGAAGTTTTGAAATTGTCTCGTTATCAGCTACCTTACCAAGCTTCTGCAGATTAGATATTTCTGTATCAATCTGCTGAATTGCTCGCGCAGGCTGAATGTTTACTCCAGCCATAGCATTCTGAACCTGCTCCAGTCGATTACCGGCGGCACGACGAATTCCTAATGTTTTCGCTTTAAGGCTGTCAATAACAACAGATGGATCATACTCACCGAATTTATCAGCAAATCTCTGCACCAACTGGCTTCTCGCTTCCTGTTGCGTTGCTCTCATTCCGCTTGTGCCAGCCAGAGGGATATTTTCTGCTGTAGTCTGCGCCATTTTTCCGACGCGGGAAGTGGGTTGTAACAGGTCTGTGGTGTGCAGAGGAACGCCTTCACGCTCTGCAAATCTGATAGCTTGCTGTGCTTCTGGCGCAATAGCACCACGAACTCCACGATAAGCAGCACCTAATCCACGTCCGGCAGCGTTAATAGCACCGCCAGCCAGCACACCAACGCCTAAATCGGTGGCGAGTGCTTCCGCATCATCTTTCGCACTATTTGCAGCAAGTGATCCAACTGCGTTTTCTGCTAGAAGGCGAGTTGCCCCCTGAGCAATTCGACCAGCAAGTGTTGGTGCCTGTACCGCCGCTCTCTCAACTCCAGCAGGAGTGAGGTAAGGCAATGCTTCAGAAAATACCCTTCCCTCTGTCGTTTGTGGAGTCAGCGCACCTTGCTGAAGGCCAAAGTCCTGCTCTAATCCCTGCGTTGTTACTCGTGGTGCTGGTTGATATGTACCATCGCCAATACCGAGTTTACCGCCAGCCCAAGCCGCCGCGCTTGTTACAGCATCGGCAACTGATGCAGGTATGTTTGCCACGTTCACGCCAGCCTGCACCAGTCCACGACCAGTCTCTTTTACTGCTTCACCAAGATCAGACATAAATCCACTTTGCTGTGGTTGTTGCTGTGCTACTGGTTGTTGTGTCTCCACTGGCTGCACAGATGGCAATGGATAGGCAGCATAGAAAGCTTGCTTAGCCTGCTCTGCATTTTCTCCGGCTTGCGGGGCCACGACTTCATTGAAGTATTGCTCCTGAGCCTGCGCTTTTTGTTCTGGTGCTAACGCCTGATACTGTGGAGAGGCGATAACATCTTTCCATGCTTTAGCCATTAATCACCCCATAGTGAAGAAAAGTTACTGCCAGCAGGAGATTGTTGTCCTGGCGTATTCTGTACTGGCTCCTGATAATCAAACTGTTTTTTAACAGTGCTCAACTTGCTTTCAAGCTGATTTCTAATCTTTCCGATAGAGTCACGAAAAGCCTTTTCGCTCATTTTGGGGCTTAGGGCACCAACCGCATCGGATAATTTTTTACCCTCAGCATCTGAAAGAGCCCCCATACCCTTAAGGGACTGCACCATAGGAAGGAAAGTTTGAGCTTTAAAGGTGTCGAGCCTTGCTTCAAAGTTAGCCGCATCAGAGCCAGGAACTGTTGGAAACGCTGAGCGAATTCCTACTGCTTTTGAAAGGCCGGGGCTTTGCTCTATCTCGTTGAGAGAATCAAGCGCTGTGCTGAACGTATCAACTGCACCCTGAGCGGCGGCCTGCCTGTCAGCGCGGGCTATGTCAGCCTTTTGCCGAACATCTGCCTGTTTCTGTTTTAGCTCTTCAAGCTTTAACTGATTGCTTTCTCTGGCTATTTGTCTGTCCAGAGCCTTTTCTTGTAATTCTGCTCTTTGTATTTCGCGGGAAAGAGCAGCATTCTGTGCGCTGATGTTCTGTCCACGTATCTGGATGTCCTGCCCTCTCGCCTGAAGTGCTTCGCTGGCCTGATTGCTGCGGATTGTCTCTGCCAGTCTGCCTCGGTCAATCTCACGACCAGCTATCTTGTCCTGAACATTGAAGTAATCAATCGGACCAAGCGCAGCCATTCCAAGGTGATCAACAAACTCACCAAACCCTGAAGGATTCTGCTGATACATCTGAGCAACGTTGTTAGGGTCAACACCGACGCGAGTCAGTTCCTTGGCGTTGTTTTGTAGCCATGATTGCATTGCTTCTGGAGACGATGCCGCAAGGCGAGCGCCAGCCGCCAAGGTGCCGATAGAGTTGCGCTGGTCTTCGTCTGCCCACTTCATGCCAGACTGAATCTTCTCTAATTGACCAGGATATTTGGTCATCAAATCTCGCACCTGCTGTCGATCACCTGACTGGATGGCTGCCGCATATTCTTTTTGGAATGCAGCATCCGCTTCCTGTTGCTTTGCGGCTTGATATGTTTGAGCGACACTACCAAGTCCCTGCAACGCCTGAAGGCCGATGTTATTGCGACCTGAACGCTCCATTTCGTTGTTCTGGCGAATATAGGCCAACGCCTCACTTACATCACTTGCCTTTGGCGCATTTGAGTTTTGCCCACCGATACCAGCAAGAAAACCGCCTGAGTTGATTCCTTGTTGCCAAGTAGCCATATTCCCACCTTAAAACAATGATCCAAGACCACCGATAATGCCGCCACCAATTGCGCCAACAGCCGTACCTATTCCTGGCACCACAGAGCCAATCATCGCCCCTGATGCCGCACCGCTCATGGCACCTCCCAAGGCTGATTGCAGTCCTGATGGTCGGTTAGCATTAGCCGCAGATGCTGCCGCCTGCTGTTGATACAATTGGCTGACGTTGTTAGCGTAGTTCTGTCCGGCGTTTGCCTGACCTGTAAGAGCACCAAGGCCGATATTTGCCAGATTGTTGTAGTTGTTCATCTGACCTGACAGCCAGTTTTGACCGAGTGTAGGTGCGATTGCTGCTAACTGGTTTCCTGTTGCTGTAGAGCCTAATCCACCCGTTGCCTCTGCTGCTGCCAGACTCTGGTAACGCGCCTGCCCTGCAAGGTCTTTATACTGCTGGGAGTTGTAATACTGGTTAAGCGCCTGACCTTGCCCCTGAAGAGAGGAAAGATTCTGCAACTCTGATACATACTGCTGAGCGAGTGGAGTGAACGGTGCAAGGTTTTGCATGTTCGTCTGCCACATTTCACGCTGCAATTCGATACCCTTTTCAGTTGCGCGTGCCTGGGCTTTTGAACCGCCATCACTGCCACCTTTGCAGTAAACAGCTTTGCTGAGGTGCTTATTGGCAATCTGGAGAATTAACATTCTTTAGCTCCTCGTATTTTGAGCGCGGTAACTGATAAATCGTGATGCCTACAGGCTTTCCATTGCTGGTATAAGCATCATCAAGGTGACCAACACGGGTAGCGCCAAGCAAACGGATAATTGACCGTCCGTATTTCGTGGTGTCAGGAACCATGGTAATGCTGTTAAGGAATGGTGAGTTTTCGAGAAGCCATTTGCAGAATAATCGATGCCCTTGCAGTGCATATTCGCCACGGAATCCTGGGTCGTACACCGCATGACATTCAACAACGCTATGCCAGAAGTTACGCACTTCATGAACGCCAGCCAGCACTAATCCTTCGTAGATGCCGAGATATACCGCATCAGGCTTGATGTAGTATTTATCTCCACTGTCTACGATATTTCCCGTGTTTGCCGGGTTGTTGAGGAATTCTGCAAGCTTCACCGGATTATCGATGAGCTTTATTTCCATCACTGCTCCGCAATGATTTTGATGGTTGTGGCAGTAAACGACGCACCATTAGACTGAATGGTTAACGTACTGCCATTTGTGGCAAGAAAGCCGTCTTTATCCACGCTGAAGAACGTAGCTAACAGGATGTTATCGGTTGTTGTCGCCGAGTTGCGACTGCTTACCAGTGTGTCAGGAACAGAGCCGGAAAAGGTTAGCTGCATTGATCTGTTTGCGGTTCCGCTGGGCCACGTCCCGACGATCGACAGCTTGAAGAACAAGGTTTTGTTCTCGTTGAACACAACCATCTTGTTGTTAACGGTGTCGAAGAATGGTGCCAACGTTCCGGATGACGGCGTGAGCGTTTTCAGCAAGCTAACAAGGTTAGTCGGCGCTGTCGGGATGGTTACAGATACTCCTGAGTAAACAACCTCTGATTTCTTGCGCGTGGTGGCATACTCAAGCGCAGATATTCTTGTTGAGTGATCACCAACTGTGCTTTGTAGCGTCGAAATACTTCCTTCTGCCGCTGTGAGCCTGGTATCAAGTGCGTCGATATCGGTTTTATTCTGAGTTATGCGCGCATCATGGTTTGCTAACTCAGATTCATTGGCAGCAATTCGTGTCTCGTGATCAGCCAGCTCTGTTTCAGCAGCCGTAATCCTTGTTTCATGATCTGCAAGAGTGCTTTCCGCTGCTGCAATTCTATGTTCATGATTGATGAGAGTTGCTTCAGCAGCTTCAATTCTGGATTCATGGTCTGCAAGGGTGACATCCTGCTCATCATTCTTCACCTGTGCATCATAAGCCCCCTTCCCTGCTTCGTTGGCCTTGTTAGCCACGTTACCAACATCAGCGCCCTGTGCGATAACGTACAGCAGATATGACTGCGAGAAGATATCGCGCGGAAGGACTGATGTGTCGAGCCGCGTAGCCTGGATGATTACCGGCTCATTGAGATTCGAATCAGCCATTACTCAATCCTTATCTGGCAACCAGACAGAGTGACAGGTGACTTCGTGATAACGCGCAATTTGAAGCCGACATTTTTCCTGATGCGCCCTACTCGCTTCCACAAAACACGTTTGTCGTAAACGAACGGTTCATTCTGCTCAATCATCTGCTCACGCCCGTAATTGATGCCGTCAGTGGTTGCAGAGAGAAAAAGGCGGTCAGCATACTGCGCAACGCCAGTTGACGACTCAACCTCAAGGTCGAAAACTCTGGCGTTATCCGCTTTGAACAACGGAGTAAACAGCAGGTGTTCCTGTTGCTTGTCGTACTGGCTGCTGATATCGAACTGCAATCTCCCTGTCATCGATTCAAGCTTATCGCCGCACGTAATTTGGTTGCCTTCGTAAATGAAGTCGATAGCGCGGTACACATCGTCATACAGGCCTGTTTTCAGTACACACCATTGCGGACCATTGGCGCTTGAAGATGCGTCGTACACGAGGACGTGGCGCGGCAGGTGAATAATCAGCAACTCATGAGCATCAAACCGCAACGATTCCATCACGCCATCAGCCAGTTCATCAGCAGTGTAGGAGCGGAGGATTTTCTCAATGCTCGCGCTGGCTATTGGTGATACCTGACCGGAGCCGATGATATACACAGACGGCGCACCTGTTGCCGGATTGCTGATGAACGCATACGAATCGGCGAACGGCGTTTTGCAGTAAGTCCCGGCAATACCTTTCTGCACCATCAGCGATGGCTGTGCGACATACAAAGCAGCACCAACTGTGGTTGCACCAGTCAGGGAGAAATATTCAATCGTCGATGAACCAAAGCAGACGATGAAGTCTCGCCATGTTCCGATACCGATGATGCCGTCCGGCTGAGACTCGGCACGATATTGTGCGCTGTAACGGTCAGGATGAGATTCGTCTTCAGGGTCAGTGATGAACCATGAATCCGTGCCGTCTTTTGACCACGCATAACGCCCACGTAAGCGAGTAATGTCACGAACCGAACCTAACTCGTACTGTGTGAATCCGCTGTCTGTAGGCCAGTTTGAGACGGTTTTAACCGTGCCATCATAGCGATACTCAACCAGTTGACCATTAACGCCTACCGCCTGTGATGTCCGGCCATGCGCCATTGATACACGACCACTTCCGGCGACATCACCAACCTCGCTTTCTCCTTTGTACAGTTTGCCACCACACACGCGATAAACAGCACTCTGCGCCATGTTGTACTCGACGCCGCGCGATACACCGTTCACATCAGAGCGTTTGGCAATGCCCGGGAATGAGCGAAGATATCCGCTGCTGTTCAGGATTTCTTTGGGTGTAGCCAACATATTCACTGGCAGATAGTCGATATAGTCGGCGTTTCGAAAGTCTTTGCCGACACCTTTCATAAGCGGAAGTTGCTGAATCGGCATTTATTCACCTCACGTACTCGGATCATCTTTCTCGATGTAAAACCGATTCCACGTAAACGCGCTTTTGTTACCACTACCGCGAGGCATGTCATTTCGCCGCTCAAGTGGTGGTATTTTGGTTAAAGCGATACAGATTGTTTGATATGCACTGTCAGCAGCGGTAAGGAGAGCGTCTGACGGCTGAATGACGTTATCCATGCACACTTGCACAGCGAGTTTCAAAGCGACGCCATCATTTGCCCATGCAGGGATACCTGAATCATCGTCAGGTAACGGCATGATGCCGTTTTCTGTATCAGCAAACTGATACCCAAGCTCGATACCTTTCGCCAGCCATGCTGCCATCATGTCTTCGAGGTCATTAATGGCATCTTCAATTGCCTGAGGGTCAGCATCTGTCAACGTGGCATTGGAATACAGCCCGGCTTTTCGTAAAGCCTTTAGAACGAGATCACCCTTCGTTTTCGCCATCTTCTTCCGCCTTAGCCACTTTTTGCTTCGTTGCGGTTTCTTCAGGAGTTTTTACCCAACCTTTTTTCAGGTGAGATTTAACTTCTTCGTCATCAACAATGATGTAATCGACAGCAAACTGACCACAGGTGATCATGTTGCCAGGCTTATAGAGCATTGTTCGTGCCATTGTCTTCTCCCAATAAAAATGGGGCCGAAGCCCCACCAAAATTACTGCCCGGCAATAACGATGCCCGTATATTCAGGAACAAGTACAGAGCAACCGTACAGAGTGGTGAAACGAGCAGTGGTTACGCCTTTGATGTGGTCGAAGGCGTAAGACATGATCAGCGTAGCGCCCTGCTCGGTGGTTGCTGTCATTACCTGTGGACCCTGACCAGTCGGGAACGCCAGTTTGCCGTACATCAGCTCAACAGAACCATCAGCCCAGAACAGGTTAGCCGGTGCAGCATTCTTGTTGAGAATGGTGATTGCTGCGCTATTTGCCGCGTTAGCATCAACGTTTGCATATGGTCGGCTGGCGACATCCGCGTTGTCAGGCGGCAGAATTTTCGGGGAGATAGTTACTGTCGTTCCGCTTACTGCCAGAACGCGGAATACCTGCGGCTGCCAGGTGGTATCTTTGGTGATCTGGTGTACAGAATTCACCCCTGCAATGGTAAACGCATCACCAACCTGCAAACCTTCAGCAGATACCGTAATGGTCCCCTGTCGGTTATCAACTGGCATATCGTTAGCATCTTTCGCTTCAACTTTGTGCGCAGGTGCTGCTGCCAGCGTAATGGAAGTTGCTGTCCCTTTCGGAACACGACCAGAAATATCGGTCTTGTAGCTATCAAAGGAAGCAACCGGAGGGATCTGCGCTTTTTCGTATGCTGTCAGGGTTGCGCCCTGAGCGTAGGCACGATGACCAAGCTCGCCAGCAAGGTCTTTGTAGTTGAAGGGGTTCCAGAAAGAGCGACGGTTGATACCCTGCGGTACACCAATCGCCGTCATGGTGGCATCAATACCTGCCGCACAGTTCCACAAATCACGGCCCTGTGAACCAGTGGTTGAGTCAGACATTGTGATCACGTTAGTAGCACGCTGCGTAACCATGGAAATCAGGTCAGAGTCAATCTGTGCAGCAAGGCGCATACCTGCGGAGCGACCAGCTTCAGTTTTATGCTCAGGGTCACGCATTTCACGCGCATCCAGAGTGTACAGAATGTTTTTCGGCTCCTTGAATACAGAAGGAACAAGGCGCTGAACCAGTGCTGTAGGTGTTTTTCCGCTGAGGTCGAGGCCTTCCTCAATGTTCATGTGGTAATGCTGCGGACGATACAGAACATCACCTGCTCGCTGCATTGCTGTATCACCGGGACGGAATTTTTTAGCGTTACGGGAAACTACGCAGGCGGCCTCAAAGCCTTCAACGTAGTTTTCGAACATGATTTCAAGGTCTTTTGCTAATTGGTTAGCCATGCTTAATGCTCCGATAGGTTATTTTTTTGCCTTTTTAGCGGCGAAATACGGCGTCCAGTCACCAGTTTCCAGCGCCTTGGCTTTCAGTTTGTCGAGGTTATTGATTACTGCGCCGTTGCTCCCCTTAACTGTCGGGGTTGTGGCTGCCGTGGTTTTTGCTTTTGGCATGATTCTGGCCTTCGATTCGATACGTTCCAGCAGACGACCGATTGCTACGGGGTTGGTAGCTTCTGCCAGTTGCTTGCGCAGTTCAGCGTTGCGACCGAGCGCCAGAACAACGATTTCCGGCTTCTCTGACTCAAACAGGATCGCGTTTTGTGTCTCGATGGGGATTTCCTCGAGTACGGCCTGTTCTGCTTCCTGATAGCCAGGAACCTTGAGAGCCTTAACACGTTGCTGATATTTGGATAATCGCTCTTGATAGGCAGCCTGAAGCTCCTGCTCCTTCTGCTTGCGAGCCATCTCCTGTTGCTGGTACTTGCCGTTATCCTCTGCCCACTTAGCCATGCGTTGCTGATAGATTTCTTCATCGAAACCGATGTCCTCATCATCCAGTTTTGGCATTCGCGGTGGTTGAGTGATTACCGGCTGCTGCTCGACGGGTTTCTGAGACTGACGCATCAGCTCTTTCAGCTCACGGTCTTTCTCTTTAATCGTCTTGCGCAAGTGTTTTACCAGTCCATGCTCTGCGCCATCTTCGCTGGTTGGCGAATCCAGCTTTTCGTCACCAAAGTAGAATTCCTGTTCTGATTCGTCGTCATCAGTGTCAGTAGCTTCCTCTGCATCATTTCCTGAGGACTCACTGCCATCTGCTGTTTCGACTTCTTCAGCCAGTTCGACATCATCAGGAATCTGCTCTGACGCGTCGGTTTCGATTTCAACTTCTGGTGTGTTTTCTGCCATCTGGTCCATTTGTTACCCCTGTTTACTCGATGTTCAGCCCATCGGAAGGCAATAGGGTGCCAGGCCTCATAAAGACAGCCATTGCACGTTATGGGTTAATTACTGCTGTGGTTGTTGCTGAGTTGATTTTTGTAGGATGCTGCTGATGTCCATGCGCTGCGCATGACCCTGTGCCTGACTTTTCAGGACAAGCTCTGCATCAGCACGGGCATTGTCTCCTTGCTGTTGCTGGAACTGTCCGAGCAGTTTCAGAGCCTCGCGGATATCAGATTTCTGCTGACTATCGGCAGATGCGAGGATTTTCACAACATTTGCCGCAGCAACCTGAGCATCAGTCTGTGCCTGGAATGCTTTAACCTGAATGGCTTCCTGTTCGTTCTGCGCTTTCTGCAATTCAGCCTGACCAGCAAGAAGCTGACCTTGCGCTGCAACCATAGCCGGATCTGGCTGACTGGCCTGTTGTTGTTTCGCCTGCTCAACCATCTGCTGCTCTTCTGGCGTTCTCGGCTTGATAACTCCAGACAGAAGCAACTGATTGCGGTTGTATTCTTTAAGGTCATCCATCCCTTCGCCGTCCATATTGTCGAGAATCATCGACGATACAAGGTCGTGCTTCGGCGTTCCTGGTGGGATAAGTGCCAGCATGGAAAGTAACGACTTAACCGTTGCATCACGGCGAGTAGCGAACGACTGACCGACATCGACAGTCACTTCATAGTTACCCTGCGAAAGGTCGTTAAGCGCGATAACCTGGCCTGTCTGACGGTCAACCACTTCACCAGTCATCAGCGCCACGTCATCGCTGCCGTCCTCATTAACGATACGCATCGGCGTATCGCTGCCATAGACTTCACGAGCCATAGAAAGCCACACAACGCCAGCGCGACGCATGGATTTAGCCATGTTGTCCATGTAGATATAGGACTGCGTATCCATCCGGTTAAAGATGCTATCAACGGTATCGGTAGCAACGTTGCTCGGCATGTTCTCAAGCTGCGACGCGCCTGTAATTTGCTGAATAGCCGTTCCGGTGTACTGCAATAGCCCGGCAAGAGCAGGAGGCATTTGTGTCGGAGGTGTATAACTGCTGACCTGAGCCTGCGCAGTAATATCTCCGTTTTTGTTTTTCAGACTTACCATCGGCAGGAACGCCGGGCGCTTTTTGTTGCGCTCCGCCCAATGAGTGGCGAGAGGACCAGGAATCATGTCAACATCAACTACAGGAATTCCATCACCGCCAGCCTGAGTAGCGTTATCTGCAATCATGGAAACCATCAGGTTCTCAAGACGCTGTGCATCCATCGCTTTTGCTGCGTGGCCTTCGATTCGCTCCTGATTATCAACAAATGAGCGACGCCCATATACCGGGATGAGTGGAATATGTTCGCCCGGAATACGCTTCGGTTCTTCCAGCCATTCAGCGCCAGACAGAAGACCGCAATAAACGCGGCGTTTCTTCACTGTCCGCTCACCGATCAGTTCGAATGAACCATCGGTTAGCTCGTCGACAATATCTTTGATTTGATCTTCATCATAGATTGCCGTTTCTCCGCTAACAGGGTTGCGCCATGCTGAGAGCTTCACCTTCTCTATGCGAACTTCGTAGTAGCGTCCAACATAGATGGCATCAGGCGTTGACCAGTCATATTGAGTGCCAGTGTCATCACGAGAAAGGCTTGCCGCAATGGAATCAGGGTATTCAGCCTCGAACGCTTTAGGCGTCATGGAGAACATTTCCATAGCCCACATAGCATCAGAGCGGTCATATTGCTTGCTGTCCTGATCGAAGAAAACGCATGTCGCTGGGTCGTAAACAGGAAGAAGGCTGATGCGTCGCTGCTCGTTACTCGGATCCATTTCATCTTCGTAATCGGCACACATGCGGAAACAACCGAATCCGCCCGTTACAGCATCATCAAATGCGTTATCACACGCTTCACCACCGGATGTTTCCTGATAGTCAGCGCGGAATTTGCCGTTCATCTTTTCGGCTAACGCTTCCGATGCCTTGTCATCCTTCGGCCTGAATTTAACGCTGATGCGATTCTGTCGATACTCGCCAATGATGCGATCACATTCACGGGCAATCTTATTCAGTTCAAAACGCGGGTAATGCTCAAACCTGCCCTCATCAAACGAGTAACCAGCGTTTGTGCTACCTTCCCACTGTGCGCCGGACACCCTGACGAAACGTTGAGCCTCAATAATCTGCTCACGCATATCCTGCGTTGCTGACCAGGCATTATCAAAGTTGCACAGCACCTTGCGATGCCAGTCAGTCATCTTTTTTTCTGCCATATCAACCTACACCACAAGGAATTGAGTAACTGGAATAGTCGGGTTGCGCAGCCGACTCCGGGCAATGCATACACATCATCAGCGCATCAGCCAGGTTAGGAGATGGAATACCGAGCTTCTGCTTCATTTCGACCTTAGTCATTAGCTCCAGCTTCCCGTTTTTATTGAATTTGCGCTGAATCTGCGTCAGTTCTGCAAACAGCTTCTCCAGCATATTCTCGCCTATCGCTTCTTTATCGAAACTCAGCATGTCGTCGGGAGCTGCATACTCACCGTGGACAACCGCCCGATATGTCAGATACAGCCTGTCAGCCAGCGCGTAATAGAATTGCGCTCGCTTATTGCGGAATACATCGCCAATAGTGCGAACGTTGTCTCCCTGCACGACTTCATCAGCCCATGCTCCGGCCTGATAAGGCGCATCTTCATCGAATGGCGATTCGCTGCCCTTGAACATCGTGGCGGTAATTTTCTTGCCGGAGAATGCTTCCGTTGTCTGTCTGCGTAGCCCTGCACCGACACCATCGCCATCCCACAGGTAATGGTCAGCGCCGTCTTCAATCGCCAGCGAAGTAGCCCAGTCAGCACCCTCGTTGATGTCCATCAGCAGACCTTCGGCAATGCGCTTAACTACCGAACCGTGGCGCGATGCATAACCTTTAGCATCCGGTCCTGTATCTGACGGGTCATGCGCAGAGACAACAGCGCCTTTCGCCTTCCATCCGAGTTTCTTGTGCGCATCGGTTGCGGCTTCAAGCCATTCACATTTGATAATTGCCATATCACTTGCGCTCACTGGCTCACCAAGCCAGATGTGACGATACAGTGTCGGATTTCTGCGTTTGCACTCTTCCATCTCCAGACGGAGAACTTCAGGAAAGTGCGGGTTGTCGGTGTAGTTCACCGTCAGTAGGCAAATATCATCGGGAGGATTTACGACGAATCGCTGATAGGTATCGTCGAGGATGTTCTTCGGGTTAAAGCTCACCCATATTTCGGAAAACGGCTTGCGGATGGTTGGTATCAGGATATCCCATGATTCCTTCGTTACCGCTTCCGCTTCTTCCACCCAGCAGATATCAATGCCTTCGAGCGATTTAATCTTCGTCGGGTTGTTTTTGATGCCGTAGAACATGAATTCAGCATTCGTTCCGAGATGACGAATCATGGAACGCTGAATTTCAAACTCAGCCGAATACCCTTCCCGCTCGATGGTGTCTTCAAGCAACCGGATTACCGAATCACTGATACTGTTTTGCAGCTCGCGAGCGCAGAGAATACGCACCGGCTGCCGACGCGCCGCTTCAACAAGCAGCCTGGCAATTGCCCATGACTTACCGCTACCTCGACCGCCTTTGGCGACTTTGTAGCGATGCGCCTCAATGAACGGTTCAAAGATAGGATTAATCGAGGTCATTTTCCGAACAGAGTGCTCATCGGTGATGTTTCAATCTGAATTGCGCCGCCGTCCTTACCGACAAGCTCGTTAGTTACCTTGTCGCCATACTTACGGGGATTCATTCTGGCCAGCGCCCATTTGCGGGTATCAACGCGAAGTCTTGCCTTTGCCACCTCAGCAGCATCTGGAATCGCATTGTCAGCAATTTCGAATATCTCTTCGAAAATAGAATCAGCTCGCGCCTCAGTTGCCTTCGCGTACTTGTCTCTAAATTCGTCATGCTCTGACAGCCAGCGAAATACAGTAGCCTTTGCTGGCATGCCGGGGCGCTTGCAAACCTTAACCAGACTTTCCCCGGAGGCAAGCAGCGCACAGATATCATCAGCCACCTCCGGCAGGTAATCCGAAGGGCGACCGACATTCTTTTTCTCAGTCGCCATATTGATTATTTCCCTTCTGCTTGCTTATCCCATTCATCGCGGAATTTGGATGGGTTGTCGAAACCTTGAGTTGCCATGTTTATGCTCCGGTAGTGAACAGGTCTAACGCTTCCTTCGATTTACGCACCGCTTCAAATGTGCGGATCGTGATATCTGAATTAGCTCCGCCTGACTGGAAGTGAATTTTGAATAACTCAAGCTTCAGCTCGTCAGTGCCAATGAACTGAAATGCTTCTTCTGCGGCTGCGTTCTGGTTCATGACCAGTTTGTAAATCTCTAACTGGAATTTCTGTTCTTCAGTCATGGGAATAATCTCTGCCATTGTTGGCTCCGTTTATCCGTTAAAAGGGATATCAGTTAAGTTATCCCGTGTAGGGTATAAGCCATTATCAAAGCCACTCTGTAGGGAATGGCTTTTGTGATGGCATAAAAAAGGCCGCCTGAGCGACCTGTTAGTTGTTCACAACTTCCATTGAAGGTCCAGCATGTCGAAAAATGATCCGCATTTAGGGGGATTTTCCATTCTTGCCCTCTCTTCAGCCGCTTTGTAATAAGCCATTGGCCTTTTCACACCATCAGCACCAGTGATGTATTCAACGCCTTCCTTCGGATCTTTGTTTACTGAAACCATCGCAACCTCTTCCACTTGTTCATCATCGATTCAGCGGATGTCTTTCCATCAGTCCGCCACCACAAAGAATCTTTTTTGCCATAAGGCTGGAGGTTCATCTTTCAGTGGCTGCCAGTGTTATTTCCCCACTTACTGGCTTGGGTTGCTTCGTGGTACTGCTGTTAATTAGTGAGTCCGGGGATTATTTCAGTTCGTTACCAGGCATTTCTTTTAGCTCTTTCAAATGACAACGATTGAGACTAAACCACTCCCCGTGCGACCTATAGTTGTAATATTTTTGGTGCAATTTGGTTTCAAGCTCTCTATCGGCCGGAATCTTTGCAATTAGATTTAGCTTCCCACCACTCATGCGAGATATCTCTGAAATTCGTTTATTACCCCTGCGACTAAACCCTATTTTTGTTAGCCCACTATCTTCAGCATGCAGAACGTACACATATGATTTTTGCGAAGCACTGGGTGCGACTTTGTTGTAATTAATCATGTCAAACATGAAGCCTTGCTTTAGCAAAGTTTCAAAAAAGATAGAATTAACACACCCATTCCTTCTCAGATCTGCACTTAGCTTGTCAATTTCCTCTATGATGTCGCCAGACCCCTTTCCACTTATAAGAAAATCTTGGTACATGCGACCAATTCTTGAGGTAATTTCAACAAAGTTATTCATAGCGTTTACCTTTTAGAAAGATGAGCCTGTTCGCACAGAAAAGCCGTCCCCGAGATGGTCGCCACCATATACGGCAATTCTCAGGCTCAGCTTTCTGAAAGACTCGGGGTTTATATGCGCTGCGATGCGCGTTTACTGCGGACACAAAAAAGCCCCGCGAATGCGAGGCTAAATCCTGGTGTTTGTGATGACTGGCTCTTATCTCAACGCAGCCCCTTACTGCGCGCCAGATGCTCAATATCAAGCATCAGCAATGAGATGTTTAATCTGGATTCACTCCAGAAGTGAGCACCACCCTGTCTACAGAGCCAGATGTGAAGGATGATGAGTAAAATTATCGCTATCATCGAAGGCATTGCGTCCTGATGTATTCCTGCAGGTAGTTAACCTGCGCGGTTATCCTGTCTATTCCACTTCGGAGACGGTAATAATTGAGTTCAGCATCTGCTGTAAGTCTTGGGCTTTCTCCATCGCCCATGCTGCTGGCTCCGGTCGTTGACTTTGCACAGGTGGCGGCGACTTGCAGGCGCTTACGACCAGCAGAAACATCAGCACGGAGACTTTCGATAGTCGCGTTAGCATCAGCAAGCTCCTTTGTGTATCTGGCGTCGAGTTCTGCTACATCACGTTGACGCTTCTGCATGTCAGCGATGATGGATGCGGCTTTGTCGCGCTGCTCTTTGTAGGCGATGGCGTTATCACGGTAATGATTAACAGCCCATAACAGGCAAACGATGATGCAGATAACCAGAGCGGAAATAATCGCGGTGACTCTGCTCATACCTCAATCTCTCTGACCGTTCCGCCCGCTTCTTTGAATTTTGCAATCAGGTTGTCAGCCTTATGCTCGAACTGACCATAACCAGCGCCAGGCAGTGAAGCCCAGATATTGCTGCAACGGTCGATTGCCTGACGGATATCACCGCGATCAATCATCGGCAAAGCGCCACGCTCTTTAATCTGTTGCAGTGCCACAGCGTCCTGGCTTTTCGGAGAGAAGTCTTTCAGGCCAAGCTGCTTACGATAGGCATCCCACCAACGGGAAAGAAGCTGGTAGCGTCCGGCGGCTGTTGATTTGAGTTTGGGGTTTAGCGTGACAAGTTTGCGAGGGTGATCGGAGTAATCAGTGAATAGCTCTCCGCCAACAATGACGTCATAACCATGATTTCTGGTTTTCTGACGTCCGTTATCAGTTCCCTCTGACCACGCCAGCATATCGAGGAACGCCTTACGTTGATTATTGATTTCCACCATCTTCTACTCCGGCTTTTTTAGCAGCGAAGCGTTTGATAAGCGAACCAATCGAGTCAGTACCGATGTAGCCGATGAACACGCTCGTTATATAAGCGAGATTGCTACTTAGTCCGGCGAAGTCGAGAAGGTCACGAATGAACCAGGCGATAATGGCGCACATCGTTGCGTCGATTACTGTTTTTGTAAACGCACCGCCATTATATCTGCCGCGAAGGTACGCCATTGCAAACGCAAGGATTGCCCCGATGCCTTGTTCCTTTGCCGCGAGAATGGCGGCTAACAGGTCATGTTTTTCTGGCATCTTCATGTCTTACCCCCAATAAGGGGATTTGCTCTATTTAATTAGGAATAAGGTCGATTACTGATAGAACAAATCCAGGCTACTGTGTTTAGTAATCAGATTTGTTCGTGACCGATATGCACGGGCAAAACGGCAGGAGGTTGTTAGCGCAACCTCATGCCACCCGCTTTCACGAAGCCAGCCATTGCGCTGGTTTTCTTTTATGCAAAGCACACCGCACCGTAGCCACAGCGGATAAGGTGATTATTTTTGTCTGTCTGGTATTTGGTTTGATGTGCTTTCAGAAAGGCCGTGCTTAAAACGCAAAAAGCCCCGAGCTATTAACTCAGGGCTTTATTTAACGAGTGCATTTATCCATCGTTGAGTCAAATTTACCCAACTTTATTCAATAAGTCAATATTATGCCGTTAATATGTTGCCATCCGTGGCAATCATGCTGCTAACGTGTGACCGCATTCAAAATGTTGTCTGCGATTGACTCTTCTTTGTGGCATTGCACCACCAGAGCGTCATACAGTGGCTTGACAGTGCGTGACCAGGTGGGTTGAGTAAGGTTTGGGATTAGCATCGTCACAGCGCGATATGCTGCGCTTGCTGGCATCCTTGAATAGCCGACGCCTTTGCATCTTCCGCACTCTTTCTCGACAACTCTCCCCCACTGCTCTGTTTTGGCTATATCAACCGCACGGCCTGTACCGTGGCAATCTCTGCATCTTGCACCCGGCGTCGCGGCACTACGGCAATAATCCACATAAGCGAATGTTGCGAGCACTTGCAGTACCTTTGCCTTAGTATTTCCTTCAAGCTTTGCCACGCCACGGTATTTCCCCGATACCTTGTGTGCAAATTGCATCAGATAGTTGATAGCCTTTTGTTTGTCGTTCTGGCTGAGTTCATGCTTACCGCAGAATGCAGCCATTCCGAATCCGGCTTGTGATTGCGCCATCCCCATAGCAGCCATCACATCAGTACCGGAAAGAGAGTCAGAAGCCGTGGCCCGTGGTGAATAGCTCATCATCGTGCTTTTTGGCGAATGAAATTTAGCTACACTTTCGAGTCTCATGGTCTACCCCTCTTGCCCTGTTTGACCATCAGGACGCCGTTAACTATTACGTGACGCTCACCTTTGCTGTCTCGGTTGTACTTGAGCACTGTTCCTCTTGCACAGGAAAGCATCCTCGCCACTTCGGTCTGATTGCCTCGTGTCTGGATAAGAAGCTCTGGTATCGTTTGAATCGTGGCGTTCATACGTTCTCCAGTTCGGTGATTTTTATTCCAAGCCTTCCGCCTGGTACTTTCACACCACGCATTACGCGAATGTCATCGAATTGCTCGTCGTCTTCCGCAAATCCGGCGTGGATAAGGGAATCGAGTAAACCTTTCAGGATGTTATCGAGGTCGCGGCGGCGGGAGTCTGGAACGTCTGCGATGACTTTGATGCGGAGTCGTGATTTGGTGAAAATGTCTAACTTGAGTTGGCGGATGATTTGCTGAACGTCTTTTCGGTATTTCTGGCCTTTATCGCTGATGTAGTATTGGCTTCCCCGTCTTCGCCAGTAGGTGTTCACCGACGGCGGGTATGGAAGTACAAACTGATATTCGTTCATGGCTTAATCTTCCCCTCCTTCAGCAGTATCGCCTGCGTCCTGATCACGCCTTCCAGGTGGTAAAGTCTGGCGTCTTTGTTGTCGAGGTTATGGGTGCGTCGGTCGATTTCATCGTGACACGCGCGTACAAAGCCCATGCGCCGATACAGGTCGTCAGGCTTCATTCCCGTTCCGCAAATTCCAGCCAATCCGGTAATGTGCCAGAACTGTAGTTTCAGGATTACCATTGCATACGCCGTAAATACGTACCTGGCATTCTCTGCCGCGTGCTTCTTTGCGTAGATTAGCCATTAAGCAGCCTCCCCGGTTACTTTCAGCATTCCGTTATCGAGCAGCTTTCTGGTCAGCCACTGTTGACCACGCCCGGTGATTTTTGTGGTGAACGATATCTGTATTCCGTGATTTGTGTTGACCGCTGTTTCTTTCACTGTGAAATAGCCGCGATCCATATATTCCTGCATTGGCACATTGCGCCGGGAACCTGAAGCAATAAGGATTTTGTGATCGCGCATCCACGCAAACAGTTTGTTTGGACCAATTCCAACAACCTTTGCAAAGTTTCCAATCAAAATTCCACTGGCCTCGCCAACGCGATCGGCAAACTCAACTTTAGGTGCGGCAATTGCGAGCTGGTTTTCCAGCTGCATTTTCTGCTCAGCAAGGTCAGCAGCAAGGCGCAACGCTTCCGGTAGCGTTTTGGGGATATTAACCGCAGCTTCTTCAAGCTCTCGCCAGCGGTCAACAAGACGAGCGGTGAACTCTGGCGACAACTGGGCAACAACGACAATACTGTCTCGCTTACCTTGTTCGCCCTCGAAGACGTAATGCTCGTACTGAACATTGAACCCTAAGTTATTGATTCTTTCGGAAACCTCAATTTGAGGAAGCCGGATAACACCATTTTTAGCCAGCGTTTCGATGGTACGTTTCACATTGTCATGACGCTTACCCACCAACTCAGCGATTTCAATGCTTGTCATTTTGATGGCATTGCCATTTATTAACTCACTCATCGTCTTCTTCCTCGTACATTGAGCTATTCGGATCGCTCATCAGTTCTGCGCAGCAATCTGAGCACACGTGAACTTCCAGCACATGCAGCTTCTGACCGCAGTTAGCGCACGTTAAAGCTCGCTCGACGCTTTCTTTCTGGTATTGAATGGATTGGGATGGGCTAAGCATTATTGGATTCTCCGCATCATGAGAAAGACAATCATGGCGGAGCGGAGGGGATTTTCATGTATAGCTCGCTTAGATTTACAGTAGGCCACACCGCGTGCACCCCACTCGTCTTCATCGAGATTGATAATGCTAATCCTGTATTTTTCAATAATCGGCCATGCGTCTGCTGGGTTTACGCATGGGTTAAATGATCCGCGCTCAACTTCTACTTCAACTGCGTCTCCGTTTACAACGTCTCCCTCAAATGAGATAAACACCATATCGCCATTCTCACCTTCTTTGTAATCCGGTGATCCGTTATGAATGGCTTCGAATACCGCCACGTTAATTTCAAAATCACTTAACTGTGAATAATCCATTGTCATTTCCTCGCACGATGTCTTAGCCACCGGATATCCCACAGGTGAGCCGTGTAATTGAAGGTTTTTACGTCAGATTCTTTCGGGATTGGCTTGCGTTTATTTCTGGAGCGTTTCGTTGGAAGGTATTTGCAGTTTTCGCAGATGATGTCGGTGAAACTTCGTCGCTGTCGTCTCATGCCGCCCTCCTGACGCCCTGCCCGATCGCCATCAATGCCGCTTTGGATACGGTAGTAAACATCCGTCGAGGACTGATGAACGGTCGCCAAATCAGCAGAATGGAACCTTTGCTGTTTCCCTTCTTCTCCAGCCCTGTCGATGGTTCGATAAAATTAATCCGTCCATCAGTGATAATGCGAACTTCGTCGACACTCTCCAGAGCCTTGCTGAACCATCCGACTGACATATCCTCTGGCACAAGCATCACTACCGTCTGTCGCTGTTGTATGCACTGCTCAGCGGCTTTTTCCACCCACGGCCTGATATTGCTGTACGGTGGGTTATTCCAGATTGCACCGTGGCTTACCCACTCAGAATTGAGCGCGTCGTCGGCCTCAGTTAGCCAGTGAGCGCACAGAGCATTTTTGTCGCTCGCTGCCGAATCCAGCCAGAATCCAAACTCAATATCCAGTGCATCAAAAAGCCAGAGCGGCGTTTGCCAGCAGTCCTTGTCGTGTGCTGGCGTATTTGATTTGATAGTCATGCAGCCCTTTCCCTTTTCGTTGTGACCATTCATACTCTCGCCGGGAGTCATCACTCCACCGCACGTTGCGCTCTGAGCCGAACCAGAACATGTATTTCGATAAGCTCAGTCATGCTGGTCCTTTCGCATTTTGCTGGTACGCACGCCAAGCATGACAACGCCACCGTCGATACCAGGCGCACTTCGTTGCTCCAGTTTTTTGGTCTTAAGCCACAGGGCAGTGAACAGATCTTTCCAGTCCTCCGGCGCAAGTCTCTTTCCATGCCAAAGCACCTGACGTGATACGTCCTGCAATAACGCCCACATAAGGCGGTTTTGAGGATTGCTCCGCTTTGGTTCTTTAATGTGGACTTCGTGAGGTGACTTGTCGTCGATGGGAAGTGAGAGTATTGCGTCTATGGCATTGTTTCTGATTGCTTCGTTGCGAAGCATGTATATTTGCTTCATCGTTACCTCAACTAACAAAACGCCACGCCATTTTTGCTACAGCGACAGGCGCAACACCGATAATCACCCACAGGAAAATGCTACCGAAAAGCACACCAACCAGGTCTTTACCTTCGCCTACCAACCGGACAAAACTGCTGGCAACAACAATGAACGTCGCCACCATCCACATAGCACCGAGAATCCTCAATGCAGAGAAAATTAACTCAGCCACGATTTACCCTCCCCAAAATAAAAAGGCCTGCGATTACCAGCAGGCCTGTTACAAGCTCAGTGATGTAGATGGTCATTTAATACTCCGTCACGTTTTCCTGTCGCCACGCCTCGTCATATTCCGATTTCGGCATATTGGCGATGTAGCTATATGGCGATCCTGATTCAAGTTGCAGGAACTGGTGCGATTGCTCGTCAAGGAACAACGGGACACCACCTTCCCAACCTTCGCCGTTACGTTGTTTTTCAAGCATCAAAACAGATGCCGGAGATGCCAGTAGCTGTTCGTCCTTCTCTGACATCTTTTCACCACTCTGAACTCTCTGTAACGCTCTCTCGCGAGCCTTGTTACGCCAGATGATGAAAAGGTTGTCTGTCAGGTCTGTTATCGCTCCAGAGCCTTTTACGTCCATTTTCCCGGTTGGTTTTTCTTCGCTGTCTCCTTTTCGCGAGTGAGTAACGAGAATGACGTGGGAGTTTGTTTTGTTTTTGAAGTCGCAAATCGAGTCAACAAACGCCTTCTGCCCGTTATAGTCATCGTCGCCTATGCCACATTTCATTAGGCTGTCGATGATGAATAACTGGATCCCGTATCGGCGGCGAGCGTAGTCGAATATTTCGATCAGCCTGTCGGCTTTCGCCGTTCCGGTCAGGCCAAACACCCAAAGTCTTTCGTCATAAAATTTAAATGCAGAGTCAATTTCCAGCACTGGCGGCATCTTGCAGCACGTCGCCTGACGGGTAAGGCGCTTAAGGAGAATACCAGGCTTCAGCTCAAGTGACGCGATGCACGTCTTCACACCCTGACGCATTGCCTCAAGTGCCATATGCCCGACAACCTCCGTTTTTCCGTGACCGTTCACACCATTGACCAGCGTCAACTCAGCCTCACGGAACTGGAATTTATCTGCCAGAGATTCCCACGGTGGATTAAACAGATACTGCTGCTTGCCGTAGAAAGCGTTGATAGTGTCCTGGTAAAACTCTCGCGCGCTGTAGAGTTCTTCAGGATCAAAGTAGGATGCCGTGCCGATGTACTGCCAGATTTCATCCTCGGTAACACCGTTCATCAGGCATTCGTTGATGTCTTTGTACGGCAGAGTAACAAGACGGCAACGATGTTCACCGAGTCGGCTTGCGATTTCCCTTGCGGCTTCACGACCAACATCATCAACGTCCATCGAGATGAATATTTCCTCAAACCTGTCGAGGTTGTGATACTCAAACTCAATCCACTGTTGCTTAGCGCCTTTCCCGCCACCAAACGGCACGGATAACGCCGAGATGCCGTATTGCGCATAGCTCATACAATCAATTTCGCCTTCGCAAAGTACAACCGCCCTCACGCCAGCGTCCAGAGCCTGCCATCCAAACAGACAAGGTTCGCAATCACCTTCTGCCATAATGACTTTCTTCCCGTCCGGTCGCTCAGTGCTGATTCGCTTGACCTGCAACAACTCACCATCGCGTTTGTACGGAAGCACCAGTGCATCAAGTTCTCGTTCTCCATTCCACACCTTGCCGCTGACAACCTCGTAGCGCTTTACGACTTCTGGCGATATGCCACGCGATTGCAGGTACTCAATATGGGATTCTGTTCTGGTAACGTAGCGGGCGATTTTCTTGCGGTCAGGTCTGGAGAATTTCTTCTCACGTTTGGCATCGAAATGGTGATCGTCATCCTTGATTCCGAGAAAGGCTTTCGCTTCCTGCATAGCCTGATGCAGGTTAATTCCACGACATGCCATCCACAAATCAAGCATGTCACCGCCGTCTCCCTCAGCGAAATCAGCCCTATTTTTTCTGCCGCTAAGGTTGACCTTAAGGCTGTTTCCCTTGTCACCGTTGACGTTACCGGCAACCCACTCATGCCCCTCTTTCTTGCCGTTTGGCAACAGGTGCGGAGCCACCCTGTCAACCTGCGCCCAAAGCAGGTCGCTAAGTTCACTTGGCGTCATGATTCCCTCAGATTGAGATTTTTAAACCAGAAATCGACAAACGAAATACTTAACCAGCCGTGGTTATAACCAGCGACCAGTAGCGATTTGATTTTTGATTTCATGGTTCACCTGTCGAAAAACACGTAGCCAGTTTTCGATACGGTGATTGCGGATGATGGTTTGGATTGTGGTTGAATAGTTTCTGGCTTCTCGTCGTTCCAGCGTTGACCGTTCAGGTAGCTCGATGGTAACAACCTGTCGAATCCGAACTGCTTACCATTCCTGCATGCGATGTCTTCTGCCAGCATCGTGGCAAACTCGCTTGCCGTACCCCTGGTAGTTTTACGCCATTCCCTGAACTGTGTTCTGAATGCCGAAGCCGCGTTTTTCTTCCCGGCTTTCCGCATGCCTGCACACCAGAATATTTCCTCGAATGCCTTGTCGGTTTCTTCGTGACGGTCAGATGATTTTTCACACTCCGTCCGAACACTTTCGGACATAGTGTTTTTATTATTTCTTTTTTCTTTTGTAATAGTTTCTTTTGTGTGTCCCTGTTTTGGTGACAGCGCTGTCACCGTTTTGGTGACACTTTTTGTCACCAATGCAGTGACATTATCACCAGAGTAGTGACACCCTTCTATTTGCCATTCCTCGATGTTCTTGTTAGGCCCGATTTGCTGGCCTTCGCGAAGGATAACCTTCATCGCGATAAGCTCATTCTTGGCCTTGTTTACCTTCTGTCTTGGCAGCCTGGTAATTTGAGCTAACTGACTATCAGAGATGCGATCCATCTTTTTACCGTAGCCGTATGTTTTACGGCATATGGCGTGGGCAACCTTGCTCTGATTTTTCGTTAAATCTGCGCCGATAAGCTCTTCATACAGGGCATTTGCAAGACGGGTATAACCATCTTCAACTTCTGCCACACGACGCTCCACAGGCCGTTGTGAAGGCCTTAAATGTGTTACGGTTGCAAGATTACTCATGACCTTTCTCCTTCTGCATCAGCTTCACTTTTTCCAACTCAGCCCGGAATCGACCAGGCTGTCTTGAAGCTGGACAGGAAGCGATCACGTAGTATGTGTTTGTGAATTTTGTCCTGGTAAGGACTGAGTTGTTTTGTCATAATTACTCCTGTGGATTGATCCAGTCTTTCTACATCAGGCCTCGAAGAATTCGCCGTTCTTCGGGGCTTTTTCTTTTGTCAGCATTCTGGCTACTTTCTTAGCCCAGTTCCGCCAACTCCTCGTCTTCAACACCCCATTCAAGAACAGCAAGAAGCATTCCCATTTTGGGGATGAAGCTGTCTTTCCATCGCGAAATTTGCGATTCATTAATCCCTAACGCGTCGGCAACCTTTCGCTGACCACGTACAGCAATTCGATTCAGGATGTTGCTTGTAATTGCATTCGCTTTCTTGCGAGTACTTGTAAGTTGCATATGTAAGTATTTCCTTAACTAATAAGAAGTTATGCGCATCAACTTATGCGCGTTGTATTCCCGCATTTCGGCTGGAATGAGGACCATGACTGTTAAAGAGCGGTGTTACTATTTGTTTTTCTTGTTGCTTGGGAAAGGACGAACTTCCTCTCCAATCACACTGCCATCAGGCTTTACCGTAACCATAATGTTACGGCCTGCCAGAATGGCCTTGCTGATAGCGCACTGGATTACACCAAAGTCACTGGCTGCTTTAGCCTGTCCATGGATTTTGGCGTAATCGGCAAGTGTCATTCGAATCATATGCACTCTCCGTTATTAACCATGAACAAAGAATACTACAGGTATTCAAAGCAATCAATACTCAGGGTATTTTTAGTTTAAGTACCTTAGCTATTAGAATTAAGCTATGGAAAATAAAAAATCACTGACGACAGAACAGCTGGAAGACGCTAAGCGGCTTAAGGCTTTGTATGAGTCAAAAAAGAAAGAATTGGGAATAACACAATACTCAATCGCTGATGAACTGGGTATCACCCAAGGAGCGGTAGGGCATTATCTTAATGGCAGAAACGCGCTAAACGTTGAGGTTGCATCTGGTTTTGCACGACTGTTGCAAGTCTCAATTGCTGATTTTAGCCAGTCAATTGCTGCCAAGGTTGCAGAACAGGCAGAAAGCCTTAAGAGCGATGCCAACGTAAGGTATGCAGGGGAATACAGAGCAGGAAAGAGGTATCCGGTGTTAAGCAGTATCCAGGCTGGCTCGTGGTGTGAAGCATGCGAACCATACACCATTAAAGACATAGATGTTTGGCTTGAGTCTGACGCGCATATTCAAGGTAATGCGTTCTGGCTTAAAGTGGAAGGTGATTCAATGACGGCACCGGTTGGGTTAAGCATTCCAGAGGGAACATTCGTTCTTTTCGATACCGGAAGGGAGGCGATCAACGGCAGCTTGGTCATAGCAAAACTTTCTGACTCTAACGAAGCAACATTCAAGAAGCTGATAATCGACGGCGGAAATAAATACCTCAAGGGACTTAATCCTGCATGGCCTCTCGTGCCAATCAATGGAAACTGCAAGATTATAGGCGTTGCAATTGAGACAAAACTAAGGCTGGTTTGATCACGCAAGGGGCGATTATGGTTGGAACCGCTATAGCAAGCTTTTTTGGGATGTTGGCAATCTCGACAATTTACGGCTTAGCGCATGCTTTTATTGCGAAATCTCTATCAGAAAAAATAAGCCAGGCTTGGGCGCATAGATTAGCTCGTTTCATGATTCTGGTGATCATAGCAATACAAGGGATATCTGCATTTATCCTCTATGGTTCAAGCTTATACCTGTTGTATCAAGGCGCGACATTTTACGCCTTTACACCAGTGATTACGGAACGCTATACGATGGTAGTGAAGACATCTCTATGGCTTGGATCGTCTTTGGTTTATCTATGGCCGTGTCTGTTGTAGCAGACA
>CYGL01000193.1_pt1 | contig 32289 bp, 54 predicted proteins | sample 485531 | NCBI WGS metagenome assembly CYGL01 (sample SAMEA3497897, study PRJEB9818) | human gut metagenome | reverse complement strand
AGAGGAATTTGTCGCAGACCTTGTATCTACAATGATAAAGATAGGTGTGATATGTGGGATGAATTATCTGTTCCTGACGAAACAGAAGAGTGTTCAAATCAGATTGATGTTTAACGCCTTCGGGAATAAAAATATAATAAAATGCTTATAAGTGAATTTATTCAACAGCTTCAAGATGTTTATGATGAAGATGGAGATATGGAAATTGCCATCAAGACAGATGATAACGACTTAGGTTCTGAACCTATTGTTGTGAAATCTACTGTTTATGAACAACTTTATATAGTTAATTCCTAACTGCCTTCTGGCATAAATTTTAAAGATATGACAAAAGAAGAATTAGAAGCAAAGGTTACCAAGCAACAAAGTATCATCAATGATGCTAACGATGAGATTTGTTCTTGTGTAAATGATTACATTGAAAGCCTTTCATACAAGGTTGGTGATAAGGTTAGCTGTTCCAGATGTGATGTATGTTGGATTACAAGCATCGTTCCTAAACAAGGTTACAGTGGCTATAATGGCGAGATTGAAGTAAGAATCAATCCTGCCAAGAAAGATGGAACTCGCTCCAACAGAGAGTTTGTTCTATGGAGTATGGAAGTTGATAGTATCAAGAAGATTGATTAATCGCTTTTAGACATAAATAGTAATTATATGAAATTAACAAAAGAGCAGAAAGAAATATTTTCTAAAATCGCTGATATTAAACAGGTCATTCTAAAAAACCATTTTGATATAAGTGATTTGACAGAACAGTTGATTAGCACACTTCCTTTCAAGGAAGGCGATATTGTGTTATATTATAAAGATGAGCCTTATATGGTTAGCAAGATTGAGCCTTGGGACGAAGGAATGGGCACTTCTCATACATATCGTTATTATGGCATGATACATCTGGTTCTTAACAAAATATGCAAGGATGGCAATTTCCATATCTCCATCTTCATCATAAACATCTTGAAGCTGTTGAATAAATTCACTTATAAGCATTTTATTATATTTTTATTCCCGAAGGCGTTAAACATCAATCTGATTTGAACACTCTTCTGTTTCGTCAGGAACAGATAATTCATCCCACATATCACACCTATCTTTATCATTGTAGATACAAGGTCTGCGACAAATTCCTCTAGTATCTTCTCTTAACATGCCTACACCTCCATTTCTGAGTTAAGTCCTAGACCGAAGAGAAGGTGCTGTAAATCAGAGACGCTATTGATACCACTACGTAATGGATAGCTTCTCATATAAGCATTCCAAACATAACCAGTTTGGCTTGTCAAGCCTACTCCTGCACCTTCTTCATTTGGAGACCAGTAGAATCCATGACTTAAGTTTCCATCCATTCTTCTTTAGAATCTCTGGAGTGAGAGGAAGTTGGGACAATATACTTACGCCCAAGCACCTATTTTCAGACTAAAAGATTAACCTTTATCTCCTAATTCTTTAGCTTCATTAGTTTTCTAATCGAACAACACCTTTCAGAACCGTTCCATCGTCCAACTCCAAAGTCTTTGATGGGTCTGATGATGTTACTCGGTAAACGACATCTTGTGCTGTACCTAGTGGTACTCCGTTTGTCATTACCAAATCTCTTGGAATATATAACTTATCCATACGCTTTACTTTTTATCAATGTTAAACCAAAACTCGCCATTCTCATTCTTTTCAAGAAGGCTAATTATCTTTGAGAACAACTTAACGTTAAATGGGCAGTATGTTGTTACTTCATACTCACCTTTTGCAACCTTTCTCATTCTATAAGACTGGCTTTTGAACTCCTTCTTTTGCTTTCTGTTCTTCGGCTTCACTCTTATTGTTGACTTGACGTACATTACTTCGTCTTTATTAGATAAGCCTACGACAAGGATAGTTTTTCCACACGTAGCCGTTACCTCTTTAGTTAATCCACTCATACGCTTTACTCCTTAACTTCTTTAAATATTACATTCTTGTGGTCTGAGCGTCTCTCAAAATCACAATATCCAAATCCTCTATTCATGCAGGTGAAGTCATTAAAAAACATCCATTGCATAAAGAATGACGGTCTCGTTCTTGAACTTCAATCAAACGCCCATCATCGCCATCTGGAATAATAAATCTATGTCCAACTTCAAACTCTACCATTTTCGACCTCCTTTCGTAATAAAATCAAACAATTCATCTACGAATATATAATCAGACAAACGATACAATTTGACTTGCTCTTCCCACATTTCTTTATATGTGTTACAAGTTGTTTTATCGAGCATATCGTTCATATCGTAGAGTTTTCTATATCCATGTTCTTTTGAATATGCGAGAACCTTTCCGTTGTCATTACGTGGGACTTCTTTAACAGGATGGCACAAATCTTTCAAGAATTCATCGATAGCCCACTTAGCACCTTCTTTATAAGCTAACTCTATAGCAACACAAGGGTCTTCGTCATACTTGACAAAATAACCATTTTTGTTGATATAATCTCTAGCAGCTTCTTCTATTTTCTTTACATCTATCATAATCACTTTACTCTTTTGAATTGAACATTCTTTCCGTCTTTTCTAGTACTTGCGCTACAATTAAAATTTTTGCAAATAACATTATAAATATCGCCACACAACTCATCGAAGAAACATCCATTACATTCTTCTTTCTCGCTTTTAACCACCTTCAAGATGATTTCTGAGCCTATAGGTAAATCTTCCATATAAACAATTATTTTTTGCGTTTTAACTCTTCCAAGTCGTGTTTCAAACGATTATGGAAGTTATCCTCGCCATCATCGCCACTAAGCAACCAATCAATGCGCTGTGCGTAAACCTCGGCTTTCTTTAGTATGGCTATACCCTTTTTGAACTCCTTGATGGTTTCCTTAGAATACTCGCTACGGTTTGGTATCGTGTGATGATGCTTACGAACGTATTCTTTCTCGGAATCCTCTAACCAATGGTCTTCAATATACCGATTTACGTTAAATTCATCATCAAGAAAATGTCCGTAGATTTCATCCTCTATTTTCGTGTATATGTCAGCAATTCTGTACTGAGCATAATCAAATGCGCCTCCACTCATATTATTCCGTTCTTTTTAGTTTAAGTTGTCTCATTTTAGCCTTGATTGCGCCGACTGAGCGACCAACCATAGCGGCAAGCTGTTCGTCCGATGATTTTTTGTAGAACGCTTTAAGGACGGCTATTTGTGTATCGTTCCAGAGAGTTCCTTGGTTAGCCAAACTGTTTTCCGTGCTAACATCATCGTGGATAAACTTAGGGTCAACGTTCCCGTATTCCAGAGATTGGTCGCACGATTCTGCTATATTGTCATTGTCCATCAGACTTTTTAGGATAATATCCATCGAGAGTGCGAGTTGTTCGCAACCTACGTATGTAAATTCTTCTTGCGAGAACTTTTCATTCGGCAATAATACCTTACATAACTCCATCATGCTTCCTGCCGTACCTTTTGCTGTGTTGCAGTATTCGGGAGAAGGTGCAAGAGACGATGGAATATTCGGGTTGTTTTTCATCACCCTGTTTGCGTAATTGTTTGTAAAAGCAGAAAGGGCGGCAGACAAGTTATAAGCAAGCAGGGCGTGTGCGACAAGCTTGTGGTCGCCGCCGCTTGCATATCTTAGCAAGTGGTTGTCTAACGAATAGAAAGCCTTTTGAACATCAGTTTTGAGTATTTCCTCCATCTTGTCTGTAATATCAAGCCACATAGTGTACGAGCTAGCATCCATCGTGTATTTCTTGAACACTGCAATCATATTGTCTATGCGCTCGTTTGCCTGCTTGATGAAGAACTTTACCTCTCGCTTATATAGTTCCTTGTGCTCCTTCAGGTAATTGTGGGTATCGACTATCTGTGTTTGTACTATCGTTGCAAGAGAGCCGATGCTTATATAAAACCTTGAAAATGCTTCGGCTACATCCTTATTGTCTGGATTTATTGGCTTGAAGCTAACGAAGTAAGCACCCTTCGGTGTGAAATTATATGCCACCATTCCTACACCTCTCTTTCTACAGCCAATGCGCAGCTGATACAGAATACCATCAGAAGCGAAAGGAAAATGTGTCCGACCATAAAGCAGACGAATCCGTAACCTGCGATGAGTGCTGCAATAACGAGCAGGATCATTACTATTGTATGTTTGTATCTCTTCATATTTACTTTGATTTAATGTTTTCGTATGCAGCCATATAGCTATCAAGCTGCTGTGTTACGTGAACTAACTTCTGATTATAGCTATCCCGCTCTGCCCTTGCCTTATAGATAAAGACGAAGCTAACGATGAATGATATTACTACCGTTACCACGATGAACAACCAAGGCAGCTTGTGAACTGCCTTATTGATTGCTCTTCCTAGGTTTCTCACAATAACCCAGGAGTAGATACAGATGAACACTACCGCTTGCTTTGTGGTAGCGTTCTCAATACGTTCTTTCTGCGTCATTTTGAAATATTTTTTGTTAATGATTATATGTGACAATCATACATCGTTAGAAGAGTGTCAGGAGGAAGTGATGCAAGAAGTTGTTTCACTTCTTCAATCCACACATCTTTATCCTTTTCGTCTGATACTACGGCAAACCAACCCATTTTTCCACGCTCATACCATTTCCCGTCCTTAACAACTGCGAATGCTGATATTTCTTCTACATTGGATATATCCTTAATGCGAGCTTGATCGCAACGACCTTCTGCCTTTAGTTTCTTGAAGTAGTTAATGCCTTCTCTTGAATAGAATGTAGGAGCAAATTCTGGATAGAATAATGGAGCATCCATTGATATATCCTTTAATTTGAGTCTTCCAGCATATCTACCACCCATCTGATACCAATCCCATTTAGCATCATTATTATAGGTGCGCCAAACGCTGCCGTCCTCATGTATCTCAATATCCTCACTTCCATCATCTATATCCATACGGTAATATTTCACGGCATCCTCGTATATCTGTTCGTCCGTCCAGTTAAGATGCTTTGGAAATTCGTTCTCGATATAATCTGCATGTTCCTTGCTACAGTTGGCAAGATATGCATCTTTATCTTGTAGGAACACATCATAATAATTCTTTTTGTATTCCTCAATCTCCTTACGTTTCTCGCTAATAAGCTGCTCTTTTGTCATATATAAATGCATAGGCAGCTCTAGATTTTCATCATACTTGGCGAGTTGTTCCTCTGGATCATCGCCAATTACCAATGTTAAAAAATGACTCATATTTATCTATATATTAATTCGTTTTCAATTCTAGAATTTACTTGGTTCGGTTGCATCAGTTATCGGTAGATTTCCAATAACCAGCCATCCATATTTCTTTCTTTGTCGCATCAGGATGTTCACTTAGCCATTCCTCTGCCATTTTACTTACGTCTGCCATAATTACTTTCTCAAAGAATCACCTGTAAAAGGAACTGCTTTTGTTGTTGCTATCAGTCTATCCACAACTCTATCTCCATATCTCTGAGTAAGCTCGTCAATACTGAGGTTAGTGGTAAGGATAAGCTAACTTCCCCTTCTTTTCACCAGCGTCACAAAGTTCAGCAAATGGCATACGCTTGTTGCCATAAGAGTTAAGATTATCCTCTGTACCAATATCATCAATATAGATAATATGAAGTTTGAGAATTTCATCAATCTTTTGATTCAACTCTTGCGCGCTGAAGATGTTTACCACCTTTTTATGTACGTCTTTAATAAGAAGAGGAAGGATATACATACCGATTACAGACTTGCCTAATCCGCAACCGCCGAACATCAATAACCCTTTTCCTTTGTTGTCTGTCATCCAATCAACAATAGGTCGGTAATTGTGTTCGTTCCATTCGGCATTACATCCAGACTTCATATTGACTACATATTGTAAGCCTCCACGCAAACGTTTTTCTGCATTTGGAATGCTTATTTGAACTCTGTCAATTTCTTGCGGATAACCAGTATCTCGCATCTGAGATACAAGGTTCTTGAAATATTCTCCATCTATTTGTTCCATCTATCTAGTCCTTTTGTGTAATCTTTATCTTTACTATTCTGTAAATTCATACCAACAGGAAGGCTGTTGGTATTCTTATAATGATATTTGTTGTTATTGCTCCACGTAACCAATCTGCTTGCAATTTGAAACACTTTCTCCATTTCAAATCGCATCTTTTTCCCACCATTATTCATTTCAGTCCAGTACCGATAGAAATCATTCAACATATCCTTTCCGTACTTTTCGAGGTGAGGTTTCAAACTTTCTGCAAAATCTTTCTTTCGTTCCTCGATAGTTTTTTGTGTGTTAGCAGATGTGTTACTTGGTGTGTTAGCAGCACGTTTCCTACCTTTATAACTTTTTATATCACAAATAGTTATCACACTACCTTGGTGTGTTACTTGGTGTGTTAGTATGTGTGTTAGATACCAATGTTTAAGCAACGTTCTTACGGTTTGCACTCCAATACATAGTTCACTCGAAATCTTGCGGATGCTAACAATCAATGTTCCATTATCGTCTGCATTTGCGAGAAGATAAATGAACAAGTTTACGGCATTTGTCCTATCAAGTTTCATCAAATCACAATATTGTTCTTTGCTAATCTTAAAAGAATCCATTGTATTAAAATTGTATTTTACACAATACTACTGCAAGTATTGCTCATTTTGCTGAATATCATGTTGAATGTGAAGTAATGCGATATATTCATCAGAATCGGGAAAATCAAATCCATCTTCTTCTTTTGCCCACGATTTGAAATCAGAAATTGATTTGCTCATTTCATCTTTCGTAAGGTCGGCAGAAGAACGGAGATACTTATAGCATTCTCCTGTGAATTTATCAACCCCTTCTCTGAGGAATATATCTTTGTTCACTACTAGCTTATAGTAATGTGTCTTAACTTCGTCTAGAGTGTAGCCGTATTGAAGCGCAAAGGCAGATAGAAGTAAATGAAGGTAGGCATTCTGATTTAAAGAACGTTCACGTTTCTCTTTCAGTTCTACCATAGCACCTTTGTTCTCCAATTCGGTTACTTTATCTCTAAACTTTTCTAGCTCAAACACGTTTTTCAGATTGAACCACATTATCGCAATTTTTATATGGAATATGAATTAAAACTACCCTTTCTTCAAATCCTTCTTTTTGAAGTATTGAATTGAAATAGTTTTCTGCTTGTTTTTCACTCGTAAGCCTTGTGCCATCCTCTTCATAACAAAACAAATCTTGATGGTTGAATATCATGTGTCTATGCAAACACTTATGAGCTTTACGTGAGACTTGGAATACAGAGTTGAGAATATGATAATCCCAATGATGAAACTCAAATCCTTTCTTTGTAAAACCGTACTGACGAAATTTTCTTGCTATATTATTATAAGCATTTGGCAAGAAACTATGCAAGCCTGTTGTTTTATATTTTTCTCTATATCCTAATCTCTGAAACTTGTCTCGTCCCCTTGCTCGTTCTTTTTTCTATCCACTCTGGGTCTTTAGATTTTTCAATCCATCTATTATGAGCATCCTTCTTTGTGCAATCTTTACACTTATTTAGATGCCCATCACTCTATTTTTTTGTGTTTATAGTATTCATTTAGTGGTTTTAGCTCATTGCATTTAAAACAGATTTTCATATAATCCGCCCTCCTTAGAACGGATTATAGTACAAATTATTCCATTTTAAAAGGGCAAATCTGAGTCTAGGTCTGCCTGCGGTTTGGATTGCGCCTGTGGTTTAGGTTGTGCCTGCTGTGGCGCTTGTTGCGGACTTCCTGCCAAGTTGCAAGAATATGAACGCACTTCCATGTAAGTTTTCCCGTTATATTCACGCGTTGATAGCTCACCTACAACTTGAACCATTTGTCCTTTTTTAAGATAATCCACAAAGTTTGACTTTGCTTGACCACCCCAAATTGAGACGTTAAACCAGTTTGTAGACTTCTTATCGCCGAAACCGACATTTTGAGCAACACTGAATTTTGCAAGTGCTGTACCGTTTACGTCTTTTAACTCAACATCACCGCCAAGTTTTCCTAGAATTGTTACTGTGGTCATTTTATTTCACCTTACTTGATAATAATTTATTTAAATAATCTTGAGCCAAAATAGCCTTATTGACCATTTGCTGCTCTTTCTTTTCGCACCGTTGTAATGATGCGATTGATACACGCTTGTATTCTTCGATATGGTCTACAATATGCCAATCTTCGGGTTCACCGCGCTTGATTAGATGCTCAGGCGTAGACACCAAACAATAAGCCAGTTCAGCGTTATCTACATCATAAAGATGCATATAGCAACGTAACTGCCACTCGTAAAGTTTGGATGCGGTCAAGAACATTGGAAATGTCTTTTTGCTGTAAGCTGTTTTAATGTCGATTACAAGGCTTTTTTCTTGGTCAAGTATGTCACACTCGCCTGTCATTAAATCGTTGCTGATACGCGCTGTATTCTTCATATAGAACGTATCTTGATTAAAGTTATACAGATCAATTGAAATATCTTCGCAAACCTTTCCTTTTTCAATCTCAAAAGTATTTAAGTTTTCGCGCCAATCCAAAATATACTGACTGGCTAATTTTTCAAGATATGTTTTCGCACCATCGGCAAGCGTATCTTTTTCAGGATACGCCATAATGTTGCCGATTGATGAAGCGCGTAAGAGGATATTAGGCATCTTGGTTTACCTCGCGACCAACACGCATAAGTTGTTCATTTGTTAAGTCACGCGCATTGAATAGTTTTTCAAGCGTATAAGTTTTTGCATTAATCGCTTGAATGCCTTTTGTCAGTTCTTCATCGCTGATTGGCTTTTTGGCAGATTCAATTTTCGCATTGGTCGCAAAACCGTTGTTGTCATCATCCGCAGTGGTTGCGATGTTCAGAATACCGCATAGCGTGTAGCGTTTGCCGTAGCTGATTGCGCCCCCGATTGCTTGCATTGGATTCATGCCTTTTGTTACGGCTTCGGTTGGCAGTGTTAAGGCGTTTTCGATCATATGACCGCCTTTATGACGCAATTGGCAAGTCACAGTCACGAAGCCTTTTTCTAGTTGCTCATTGTTGAACGACACGCTAAAACCATGCTCAGAAAGAATCGGGCGAACAATGTTTACGATGTCCTCAAGTGGAGTATAGGTTGTGCTGTACGATTTCTTGGTATGGGAAATCACAGGGATTTTTCGGCTCATCACCGAAAAATCGTTATTAAAATCAATAATGGCTTGCTGTGCCATGACTTCTTTTTGCATTGCAAGCATGTCTTTTAAAACCGACATATCCATGTTAGGCGTGGTTAGAGCCTGTTGCATTAATTGCAAAAAACCGTTGTCTTGGGTTGTTGCTAACTCGTTCATATCAAACCGCCTTTAATTCGTCTAATTTTTGGATGAAATCATTTAAATCATCACTATTCGCATCATGGTTATTTAGGATATAGTTCGCTTTTGTTGGTGTTTCAAGTCTAATAATCCAAATCCAAATCGAATGTTTCCCAATATTAATCCCGACACTATAAACATAGCGGTCGCCTTGTTTTTCATTAAAATCCATCACAGCCTGTACGGCTTTTAAAATTAATTGTTTATCCATTTTTCACACCTCGTTTAAAGTAAGATCACTTTAGCACAATGAAAGATAAAATCAACACAAAAACGAAATATTTAGTTTTTATTGCATATTGTTTATTTTTTGCTATATTTAATTAACGCTTTAGAGGAAATTTAAATGATGACACTGGAAGAACTCAAGCTGAAACTTGAGGATCGAAATCTAAAACAAGTTGCAAAAAACAGCGGTGTTTCTTACGAAACGGTTTGGACTATCTCAACAGGTAAGAACAAAAACCCAAGCTACACTTCTGTGGTGAAACTTATTGAATATTTAAACGGTGGTTGAAATGACAATATTTCAAGATTCAATACTGGTCGTGATTTTCATATTATTGTTTGTTGTTTTTCTTGGGATATGTGCTTTTGTAAATTGCATGTATCAGGTGAAAATTAAAAATTATCGGGATAAAGGGAAATGAATCTAATTGATCAACTGGGCGGTTATGAGAAAGCGAAGCGTGAGCTTGAATTAAAAGAGCAAGACTCTGTTCTTCAATGCTGCATTGCTGTAACCGCTGAAATGATTCGTGACGCTTTGCTCGACTACCGCCGCCATCACAACATTTTCGAGATTGGCGACCTTTATGTTTTTACTGAGAAGTACAGCAAGCAAAGCGTGATTCATAAGGTGGATAGCTTAAACAGTGGTAAAGGTTGCATTCGACACGCAACACCTGAAGAAATCAAAGCAGGGCGTAGACTATGAAAAAACTAGAGTTTGATTTAATCAAGTGGCATGAAGCTTACAAGAAAATCCCAAAAGGATTCACTAGCTTGCAAATGCGGAACTTGAAAAAAGATTATTTCAAGGGTGATGCGTTTAATACAGCGTTTCCATTAGCTTTGATTGAAATGCCGCAGCGTTGGATTTTGGACGGCGTGGTAGAAATTGAGGACGGTAGCGAGTATGAATTTAGTTGGCGACCTGACGGTATTTTGACGTTTACCGACTTGATCAAAAATAGTGGTCACGCTTGGTCTGAGAAGATGCAAGAAGCTGCGAGCGCTGAGTATGCGGTTGCGATTCGATGTGTGGCGCGGGTTTTGTGATCCGCCACAGTAAGTTGTTTTAAATAATTAAAGGAAAAGAGAAGTGAAAATTTTAAGCTTATTTAACGGCATTAGTGGTATGCACTTGGGTTGTGATAGAGCAGGGATTAATGTTGATGTTTGTTATTACTCAGAAATCGACAAGTATGCAAATAAAGTAACAGAGCATCATTATCCAAATGATATAGCCTTGGGTGATGTCACTAAGTGGCGAGAATGGGATATTGATTGGTCGTCTATTGATTTGGTTGGCGCAGGATTCCCGTGTCAGGCTTGGTCGGTAGCAGGGCAACAGTTAGGCGATAAAGACGAGCGTGGTATGTTGTTTTGGACTACGCTAGAAATTATCAAGCATGTTTTGTATTTCAATCCAAAAGCTAAATTCTTGATGGAAAATGTCAAGATGAAGAAAGACTTTGAACAATACATCACATACCACACCGAGCAAGCTTTAGGTCATGTTGAGAAAACCTTGATTAATTCTGCACTAGTGTCAGCTCAAAACAGACAGCGTTATTACTGGACTAATTTTGAAGTTACTCAACCCGAAGATAAGGGAATTCTATTGAAAGATATTTTGGAGGATGGTGATAACCAAAGAGCAAAGTCGCAAACGCTTCTTGCAACAATTTATAAAGAAAACGCCAAAAGTATGGTTAAGAGGAATAAGCTTGGGTTATGTGTTTCTGATAGCAATAAAACAGAATATGTTGAAAGTGGTATTCATTACCGCAAATTAACCCCATTAGAGTGCGAGCGCTTACAAACATTACCTGATAATTGGACTTCAATGTTATCTAATACACAGCGATATAAGTCTATTGGCAATGGCTGGACTATTGATGTTATATCTCACATATTAAAACATATTTAAATAAAAACGCCCTCTAATTGAGGGCTTTTTCATATCTGCTTTTTGCGTAGCGCGTCATGTTTTCAAGATCGGATTCATTTACACGATAGAATCTTGAGCCATTTCCTGATCGCTTCCATCCTAAGCCAAATTTGTCCAATACGGTAGCCACTGGCTTTGTGGTGATCTTTGGCTTTGGATATGGTTTCAAATTTCCCGATTTATCTTCTTGCCATTTGCCATAGGCGCTTGGAATTAATTTCAGTGATGAATATAAAAACCGCGTGTCATTGCTAGATATGCGGTCAAATATTTTGTCGCAATCTTCACTTGTGATCTTGTCAAAGTCGATGCCCTCGAAAATATCCGCAGTCGCTTTCACTTGCGCTTTCTCAAAACGTCTTAGTGCAATGTTTGCATCTGCATCATCGGTCGGGTGTGTTAAGCCTAGTATGCGGGCGAATCTATCTACCTTTGGCATATTTTCAAACATATCCAAGTCAAGATCATTAATATCGTGACCTAAGCCAAAATTAAAAGACACTCGAAGCTTGTAGGCAATGAGCTGTTTTTCTTCATCGTCGGTTAGGCTTTGTTTTTCATCTAATGTTTTCGCTTCGTCTTTGCTGATTTTCTTTGCAAGCTTGATTCCCAGTCGATGGTTCTCTTTTAGCTCTTTTGAAACATCTTTCATTTTTTCATTTAGCAGATAGTCGGGGCTTGATACCTTGCCCGCCTTAACATCGAAACAATAATACTGCATGAACCAAATAAAACCGTTAGCGAAGTCTGCGCGGTATTCTTGTTCTACAATGTCAATGTGTGCCTTAAATCGCGTGAAATCGTTTTCTTTTAATTTTGCACCCTCAAGTGCAGATGCTTGTCTAAGACCAGTTAGAATTGATGATGTGGTCACTTGCTCGTAGCGGTGTGTGTTTTTCTGCAAGCATACGTGCATGGTATCAACATAGCGGACACGCCCTAACATTTGTGCAAAGTCACTAAAGCAAATGCTATGCCCGCTTGCCATGCCTGCAATCATAGTGAAATGGTGTCCGTCCCGATGTTCAACTGATACGCCAGAACTAATTGCGGGAGATGCAATCACAAGATCATATTTTCTTGATTCTTCATTCACGTTTTCAAGAAACTGTTTAATCTTTTTGTTCTTACTATTTTTGGATGTAATCGCAATCAGATTGTAATTTTTAAACATTTCAGCCAGTACCTCGGCTTTAATTGCAGATTCAACCGCAAGCCACACTTTTCCGCCTGCTTCTAGCTCAAGTTGTACTTTGGTTAAAAAATCCGCACGTTCAGTATAGATATAGCATTCACGCCCACGATTGTTTGGCACTTGCTCGATGATGTTTAGCTTCTCGTCAGGTCGTGCGGTTTCTAAAAAATCGATTGTGGTTTGGTCGATTGATGCGTCACATACAACAACTTTCTTGCATTCGTTTACTAGGGTTCGCAGTCCGTTGAAAATATCTTCTTGATTGCTGCCGATGACTTTGCATTCTTTGGATGCAGTGAAGCGGATATTTTGGCTAATCTCATCAATCGCAATGTTGCTTACTGATTTAATGAAATTACGAAAACCAATTGATTGAGTTGACGGCAGGCAGATTGCGAGTTTGTCGGCTTGGTTGGCGTTGCTGTCGTCATAGCTTTTAATGTTCAGCGTTTCGGACAAGTCAGAAATCAAGCTACGGCGGTGTGCTACTGCAACAAAACTATCGACACTTTCCGAAAATGGCTTGATTACTTTTTGGGTCTTGCCTGATCCCATAGGTGCAAAGATTACGTTGATCGGTGCTGAAAGGTCGGCTTCATCTAGAGAAGTTACAACGGTGTGGTTGTGCTTATTCCACGACACAGGCTTGATTGCGGTCATTGCACGGCGCTTGCGGTTTTGAATCGCATAATGCACGCGACACATAATAGAACGGTGTGTGTTGTGATGGATTAGTGGATGGTCTAGGTGCTTGCGGATCTGCTCAATAGAAACGAATGCAGGCACGTTTTCAGACATGCGCATAGCAACGGTTAAGCCTGCACAAGCTACAGCAAGCGGATCGATGCTAGTTTCGAGCGTATCCTCTGCATTCTCAATAAAGCTTAGTTTGAATGCGTCAAACTGCTCACATTGTTTAGGTTTTGGATTGTATAGGCGACTGCATAACGGATTGATTAGATCAATAATCGGGCTGTAACCCTCAAGCATGTATAGGTCATTGAAGTCGGTCGGCTTGCTTGATACGTCTTTAAAAATGGGATAGATGATGTCTGCATCAATGGCACATGCAGTTTTTTCCGCTGCCTTGATACCAGTGTTCGTCTTTTTGTATTGGTCGTTATCTGCACAGATAATAATTTTATGCAATGGGAATTGCTTGCGGACTTCTCTCGCCACGTTCAATAAGTTACCGCTATCGAATGCGATATATACGCACAATTGGGTCGCTTCGTGAAGTGTTGCGCCAGTCGCCCATCCCTCACAAATAAGAATGCAGTCGGTTTCATTACCTATTCGATAATATGATCCTGATTTTTTAGCGCCGTACATCATCTTTTTTTCACCATTGGCATTGATGAATTGCAGGGATGTAATGCGCCCACGATAGGCCATAGGCACAACTAGATTGCCTTGTTCGTCTACACGTAATCCATGCGCAAGTACATCCTTTTTAACTAGGTATGGATGCGATTCGCACGGTTTGGCCTTACGCCATATGTAAGACGCTGTTTTGGCTTTTTCGGCTTGTAACTCAAGTGTTTTTTGTTCTTCGATTTTAGCAAGGCGTTCCGCTTCAAGGCGTGCCAGTCTGCGCTGTTCTTGAACGTGGGGGGAAACTTTAGGTGCGTCTTTTTCCAACTTAAAGCCGTACTTCTGCGCTTCAAAAATTAAAGAGCCGATGCGGACACGACCCGACATATTAAAAGATTTCCAGCGCGTTAATGCTTCTTTTAATTTAAAGCTTGAGCCTGTTGCAGACCAGTCTAGCCACATCTCCCGACCAACTTCACCGAGTTCGGATTTGACAGCCATGCCACACATCACCCATATTTCTTGATCTTCAACATCGCAATATGAGAGTGCTAGGCGAATCTGCTCATTAGTTAGAGCGTTTTGATTCATCTTTTAAGTATCCTGAAATTGCAATGAGAGTATTAAGGCGCGGGTTCGATGCTCGACCGATGCGGATTGAAATAAGCGTGTCATAGCTTACATCAATCGAGTGCGCCATTTCTTGCAACTCAAGACAGCTTAATGATTTTAGGTTTTCTATTATTTCTTGTAGGGATAACATCACATACTCCTAAATTGTTTTTGTAATATATTACATAATAAGTTATAATGCAATGGCAACTAGGGCGGCCACCCGAAAAGAATCTTGTCAATTCCTGTTGCTTTTATTTTTGACTACCAAGACAAAGGTTTTTATATAATGCTAACCCCACGCCCATATCAAAAACGCGCCATTGATGCCTCTATTCAATGGATGAAGAAAAATACAGAGAGTTGTGTATTAGACCTTTCAATGTCGGCAGGCAAGTCTATTATTGCTGCATTCATTGCGCACGAAATGCATAAGATTTCAGGCGGTAAAAAAGTCTTAGTGCTTTGCCCTAACGCAACACTAGTGCAGCAGAATGCTGAAAAATACGCCATGCTGAGTGACGAGTATTCTATTTATTCTGCATCAATATCCAAAAGCCTGCGTTACCCAGTGGTATTCGCTACGCCGTTGTCTTTCGTTTCTGTGGTTGATGATACCAATGGCGAGTTTTGCTGTGTTGTTGTTGATGAGGGGGATCAGATCACCGAAACAATAAAAACCATCATTGCTACACTTCGCAATAAAAATCCATTGTTGCGTATCTGTTCAATGACTGGAACACCCTATCGAACTGGTGAGGGGTGGATTGCTGAAATGGATGTGGATGGGTCGATAATTGATGAAGTGACCAAACCATACTATAAGAAAATTGTTGAGCGCGTTACACCGAGAGAATTGATTGAGCTTGGGTATGCTACACCGCCAAACGTGGTTAATGTTTCTGAAAAGTACGACACAAGCAATCTAGCGCTAACATCGGGCGGAACATTTAGACAGGTTGACATTGATCATGCTTTTGTCGGGAAAGGCACAAAAACCGCTATGGTGGTCGAGGATATTGTGAACCATGCCAATGCTATCAACGCGCGTGGTGTCATGTTGTTTGGTGCAACAATTGAGCATTGCAAAGAAATTATGCAGTCACTGCCTGCCCACAACAGTGGGATAATCAATGGCGAAATGGGCGACAAGCACAATAAGCGCGTCATTCAGCAATTCAGAGATCAAAAGATTCGCTATCTTGTAAATGTGAACATGGCTACGGTTGGTTTTTCTTGTGACCATGTGGATATTATTGCAATTCTACGCGCCACTGAAAGCAGCCGACTTTATCAGCAGATTTTAGGGAGAGGGATGCGACTAGACCCGCACAAGAAAGAGTTTTTATTGCTGGATTACACAGACAATATTCAGAATTTATTTCCGAGTGGTGATGTGTTCAGCCCCGAGATCACAGCCTATGGAAACAAGCCATCACAAAAAATGGATATTGTTTGCCCCGATTGCAACTATGTGAACTCGTTTTCTTTGCGACCAAACCCCGACAAAAAAATGATTGATCAGCAAGGTTATTTTTTAACGCTTGAGGGTGATAGAGAAACATTGGACACGAAAGGAACTTTCCACCCTGCCCATTATGGGCGCAGATGCTTACATGTTAAAGAGCTTGGAAAAAACAACTTTGAGCGTTGCGGGCATTTTTGGGAGTTTAAAGAGTGCCACAAGTGTAAGCACAAAAACGACATTGCAGCTAGAAAGTGTGAGAGCTGCCGTGAGCTTCTAATTGACTACAACGACAAGATTACAGTTGAGTTTGCTAATTTTAAAAACGACCTATCGCAAATCCAAACCGACATCATTGTGCGCATGTCGAAGCGGGCAACCATGTCTAAGTCAGGCAACCCAATGTTCAAGGTATTTTTTAAAACGCCGTATCGTGATTTTGTGGCGTTTTTCAGCGACCGCGTGAATAAGCGTTTTTATGAGATGCTTTCGGATAACACCTTTAAACCAAAAACCGTTTCGTACAAAAAGAGCAGTAAGACAGATTTTTTCACTGTCGTAGATTTTAATAGACAAGAGGATGCAGTGAGATGAAAACCCCAACATGGCTACCTGTTTTTGGTGATTTGCCGAAATCCACATCGAACCCCGCAGAGGATTACGTTTTAAGTAGTCTAATTTCGCGTATACGCAATGATTACCCATCGACCTATGGGTTAGTAGCATTTCACGTTAAAAATGAATCTAAGCGCACTACAGGGCAAATTAGAGCAGACAAGGCAAAAGGATTAACCAAAGGGGTGTCTGATTTAATTGTGATCGGAAATCCCACGCTATGCATGGAGATCAAAAAAGACAATTCATGTCGTTTTGAAGATGGTCAATTGGAGTTTTTACAGCAAGCGCAAAAGCAAGGTGCATTTGTTTGTTTAGCGATTGGTTATCAAGGTGCAAAAGATGCTTTTGAACATTGGCTAAAACTCCAATCTTGTGCCACTTAGCTACTATTATATTAAAGAGAAATACCCTAAGTGGCATATAAATCTATAAAGCTCTTATTAGATAAAAGCGGGTTTATAAATACCCTCTATATGCCACTTACTAGATATTATATTAAAGACAAATAGGCTAAGTGGCACAAAAACGGATAGAAAGTAGGGAGATAAACGAAGCACTATTCCAAGCTGGAACACGACAGTTCCGTATAATATTATATAGAGAAATACCCCAAACTGTCGTGTTTTGTAACTGAATTGTAAACGCAAAAAACAGCTATATGCAGCACATTTAAGGCATCATAATAGTGGCTAAATATCGCAATAAACGGATAAAGAAATGACTAATTTTAAAGTAGGGCAATTAGCAAGAAGTAAAGTAGAGGGCAAGGTGATTCAAATTAGACGAATCAAGTTTAAAGATGGTGAGTGGATGCTAGGTGTTGGTAGAATTGCATTTACTTGGGTTTTTGCTAAGGATTACGAAAAATATAGGAAGGTGTGAGATGAATAGAAAGCAAAAGAAAGCAAAAAGACTGAAAGCAACCAGACATAAAGAGACGTGCTTATGGTTGAAAGGCGGAACACCAAGAAGATACAAAAAACTTAGAGGTTTGTTTATCGCCAAAGGTATTAGGATTTCAAGAAAGCGATTACATGAAATAAGCATCAGAACCATGAATGCATACATGGAGTTGGCAGACAACGCAAGGTCACGGCACATTGATCTATAAGCTTGCACTGCTGGTCGCACTCATATATATTAATCAGATCACTACTCGTTTATGCCCCGCTTAACTCCATCAGCGGGGCTTTTTTTATATAAGCAAAATAAATATTCATATCAGAAAATTGAATTTGATTATATTTATAAAAATTATTATATTTGTTCTATCGAAACACAAGAGAAGAAAATGGCAGAGTTTAAAAAGTATCGGAGATACGACACCCCGAACGGATGGTGTTACGACATGAGCTATGCGGATGTTATGCAGTTGAGATCAGCTTATGCAAGTGGCGTAAAAACACCTGAAACACTAGAAGCGTGCAGAATCTATATGGACTGGCGCAAAGTTAAACAAAAATTAAAAGGCGAGAAGTGATGAAAGAATATTTAACAAAAAATAATCATGGGAATTATGAGCTTGTTTATCAGAAATGGCGTAATGATGATATTGAAGTTCCAGATGGTGCAAGCGTATATGCGCGATGCAATATATTTGGGGATTATAAATGGCTACCAAAAATTATAGATGGTGATTGGAGTGTTTTATGGCAACGCCACACACAACCCGAAGAATTGCCGTTTATGGATTCTTTACCTGAATTTAAGCATGGTTTTGGCGCGTCATCTTTAAACGACCAATACGCAGAGATTGAGCAGGTGCGTCAGCAGACCATCGAAGCAACACTCGCAGAGCGTCAGGCGCAGTATGGTTGCTTTGAGGATGTGGCATTCGTTACTGAGAACATCATGGCGACATTATCGAAAGTTCGCTCAAATGGCTTGACTGATCTTCCGCATACGCACCGCATGGCTCTATACATGATTTGCTCCAAAATAGCGCGCATTGTTAATGGTGACTACAACCACAAAGATTCTTGGCACGACATCGGCGGTTACAGCAAATTAATCGAGGATTTGCTTTAGTCATGAACAAACCAAACCCAAACCTAATCAGACAATGCATGGTCGAATATGCAAACCAACTAGGCAGACCACATTTTGAAGTATGTGTTGTAAAACGTGTTGTGCAATCATTTGCGACTGGCATGGATGATGTTTTTAAGCCTGTTATCGAGCAGATGCTTAACGATAAAAACAAGCGCAATGCATCAAACCGTAGACGCGAACTACTTAACGAGTTTTGTGAAGATCACTCATACATGAAACTAGCGGTGTTGTCTGAAATGTCAGCGCCGACTATGAAGAAAATACTCATTGGTCAGTTAGATTGTAGTGACGAGCAATGGGCAAGAATATTAAACGCTTTCGAGCTGATGACATGAAAGAAATAGAAGTATGGTGCATGTTCGGGCATGGCAGAAAATTGGCACTGTGCGAGAAAATCGGGTGCAGCCGCCAAAACTTAGAACTGCTGATTAAAGCCAACAAAAACAAACGTAGCTACAAAACTGAAATGAGCCAAGTCGAGCAAGACGAAATGTTTAGCATTGACAAGGCAAAGCGCAACATGATCCGCGCTGCTGAGCATATAGCGCATGATGATTTGTCGGTTCAAAAGAAAGCGCATTTTGAATTAGCGCGTTGGGCAGACATTTACGCAGATTTAAACAAGGTGATGAAATGAAAATTGAATTAGTACGTTTTGAAGATGGTCTAGCAGACTTCGAGATTGGTGATTTAACCGCACGTTGTAACGTGTCGGACTGGGATTTAGGCGAGTTCATGAATGGTGAGTTAATTATTAAACCGTATGCTTGGTTTGATATGAATGATGACGAAGTAAGCAAGCCTGACTGGTTTGGACGTAAAGAACTATTCGAGCTTAACAATGTGTTTGAGCGTGGCTTAAAGTGACAAAACCTAAAGGCGCAACGCACTACGATTTCAAGAAGTCGTGTTTTTATAAGATTAATGAAAAATTCTATAAATACAACGGCTTCGGGTGGTGCGAAGTTAAAGAAGTTAATTTGAAAAATTGTATTGAGGTTTAGGAAAATGATCGAACTAAAAAACGCGGTAAACGATGCGAAAATTAAATTAGGTTTGAGTAATTCAGAGTTGTCTAAATTGATCGGGCATTCACGAAACTACATTAGTGAGACTCTCCGTATCGGTGCAAGCACTGAGAAACAGGTGGAAATTGTTAGCAAGATTAAAGAAGCCGTAGCGGTTGAGTTGGTTAGTCGTGGGCTGCCTACTGAATTTTTGAACAAGGATCATTATGAACAAGAGTTAAGAAAAAAACATTATGAGATTATGGAGGTTGAGAAGCTATCCGATTCGAGATGGGATCAACTCCAAGAACAAAAACAAAACGTTCGTATGTTAAATATGGAGGTTGAGCAGTTGAAGCAGGCTAAAAAGCTAACTGACAATGACTTAGCAATCGCGAACCGTGACAAAAACTTCATGAAGAAGAAGTTGCAAGATAAAAATTTGATTATCAATTGGCTTGTGGCATCAAATGTATTTTTTATTCTGTTTTTAGTGACTAAGTGCGCGGGGTGGGTGTGATGAATCATGATAATGAGAGAAAGGCTTTTGAGGGGTGGGCATACTCAAATAAATGGAATATATGCAGATACCCAAAAAGTGACTACCATATGAAAGAAGGGCAGTATTGTGACGAGTTTGTAGATGGCGCTTGGCATGGATGGCTCGCATCCGCAAACCGAGAGGGTTGTAAGTTTGTGCCATTACAACCATCAAACGAGACAATAGTTGCAATTGAGCGCAAGGTTGAAGAACAACTAGAGGCAAGTGCTATTGATGCTGATCCATTTAGACTTGATGGTGAAAATATTTACAAAGCCATGATTAACTCAAACAACAATTAACGCATTAAAGCCCCCTTGAGGGCTTTTCTGTTATTATGTGGTTTTAGTTTGGAGGGTTTTTAGGTGAGTAAAGAAGTTGGTAGACCCTCATTGCTGGATGAGGAATTACTAGAAAGAGCCGAGCATTATATGATTGAGGGGTACAAAGAAATTGAAAACATTGTGCCAAGCGTTGCAGGGCTTTCCTGTTATTTAGGTGTGAGTAAAAGCACCATCTACGAGTGGGCTAAAGACACGCCAGAGAATAAACTAATACCGCTGAGAGTCAAGTTTTCGGACACGTTAGACGCAATTCAAGCCAAGCAAGAGATGCTTTTGATTAATGGTGGGCTTTCACAGGTGTTTAGCGGAACGATTACAAAGTTGATGCTAGCCAATCACGGTTACAGTGACAAAGTGCAAACAGATGTTACCTCAAGCGATGGCTCAATGACCCCAAAAGGTTTAGACGATTTCTATGCAGACTATGGAAAAAAAGAACCTAGTTTAAATCCTGTATTGCGCGACTTTTGGACGACAAGAGCCCGTAATAAAATCCTGTACGGCGGACGAATGAGTGGTAAATCATGGGACGCCGCAGGGATGGCGATTCAATTAGCCGCACGCTATAAGCTGCGGTTTTTGTGTGTCCGTCAGATTCAAAATAAGATTGATGAATCAGTGTATGCCTTGCTGAAAATTCAGATTGAACGATTTGGATTGCAGAGCGAGTTCCGCATCCTTGAAAACAAGATCATTTCAAAGACGGGCAGTGAATTTATGTTCTATGGTCTTTGGCGGCATATCACAGAGATTAAGTCTATTGAATCTATCGACATCCTTTGGTCAGAGGAAAGCCACGCGCTTACACAATCACAATGGGAAATATTAGAGCCGACCATACGTAAAGAGGGTTCAGAGTGCTGGCTGTTGTTTAACCCGTCATTGGTGTCTGATTTCGTTTGGCGAAATTTTGTTGTAGATCCACCGATGAACACATTGGTTCGTAAAGTCAATTTTGATGAAAACCAGTTCTTGTCAAACACGGCGTTACAAGTAATCGAAAACCATCGGATTCAACATCCCGACACTTTCGAGCATATCTATTTGGGTGAGCCAAGAACAGATGACGATTCGAGCGTTATTAAAACATCGTGGATTCTTGCTGCGGTGGATGCTCACAAGCTGTTAAGCTTCGGTGACGATGGCCAATCAAGACTTGGCTTCGATATTGCAGACGATGGGAGTGACTTGTGCGCAACCGTACACAGGAAGGGCTCTATTGCTTACTGGTGCGAAGAATGGGCAGGAAAAGAGGATGAACTACTCAAGAGCTGTAAACGCGCCTATACGTCAGCGAGAGAGCGTAATGCGCTAATCGTTTATGATTCTATTGGTGTTGGTGCTTCTGCGGGTGCTAAGTTCCAAGAGTTAAATAGAGAGCTTCGGGCGAATGTCCAGTATGCTAAGTTTAATGCGGGATCAGCCGTGACTAAAACCCGAAGCATTCTACCAACCAAAGATCAAAAACAAGGATTTCTTTGCCAACCTCAAGGCCCAAGCATGGTGGTCTGTAGCGGATAGATTCCGTTTAACTTATCAAGTGGTAAATGCAATCAAGAACGGCGAAACACCGCCGCCTTATAAGGTTGATGACTTGATCAGCCTTGATTCATCCATGCCAAATCTTGAAAAGTTGAAATACGAGCTTGCTATCCCTATGCGAGATTTCGACAACAATGGTCGAGTTAAAGTAGAATCTAAAAAGGATTTGGCTAAACGCGACATTAAATCGCCGAACATCGCAGACGCGTTTATTATGAGCTTTGCCCCTGTACAAGCAGGACTCCAACATCAACCCCGATATTTTAGGACAGCTATGACAAAACAAAAAAACCAGTTCCGCCTGAAGTGGAAAGACCGAAGATTGTTTTTGATGGCTTATGGCCTGAAAAGTTCTGGAATACACGGTTGTTGTTAAGATTGTCTGTTGTGCTTAATATTGTCTTAATTTTATATATAGTTCTAGAGCGTGACCAAATGCTTAAATGGTTTAAAGAAAAAGGAGATTGTAGTAGCTACCTAAAATTGATCAACATGCCGTGTTGCGTCAGATGCAACGTGTAATCACCCTATTGGATGACACTAAGGACTCAGGACACTTTGTTTATACAATCCCCGAGCTTGCGCCTAATGTTGTCCCCGCGGGTGTAACGCCACTTATCGCTCAAGATAGCATGTGCGGGGCAATGGCTAACTATGCAGGAATGGAACCGCAATTCTATTCAACATTCATCGGCTACCCCGCCCTATCGTGGATGTCGCAGAATGCTGATTATCGCCTAGTACCTGAAACCGTAGCGGAAGAAATGACGCGGGAATGGGGCAAGGTTAAAGGCGGTGACGAAGAAGTTATTAAACAGATTGAACAGCGCCTAGATGAACTAGGTGTTCGTGATTTAATGCGCCGTCATATCGAAAATGACCACTATTTCGGACGCTCTCAATTGTTTATTGATATTGAGGGTCAGGAAGATAAAACAGACTTGCCATTGCTGATTAATGAGAAAGGTGTCAAGAAAGGCTCATTAAAAGGCTTTTCACTGGTTGAGGCGCTTTGGTCTACCCCATCGGCTTACAATGCGAACAACCCGCTTCAAAATGACTTCTTTGTGCCTTATGAGTGGTATGTGCTAGGTAAACGTGTTCACCGTGATCGATTGATGACGTTAATCATGCGACCAGTACCCGACATGATGAAGCCAAGCTATAATTTCGGTGGACTGCCGATGACTCAGGCCATGAAGCCCTATGTAGAGCGTTGTGAGCGCACCGTGGATAGTGTGAGTGACTTAGTGCACACATACAGCTTAACTGGCTTAAAGACCGATATGAGCGCGGTACTAAGCGGTGGTGAGGGTTCAGCATCGAGCCTTGTCTATCGTGCGCAGATGTTCTCAAAAATGAAGAACAACCAAAACGTAATGCTTGTTGATGCAAACGGGGAAGAATTTTTCCAACTAAACACACCATTGACCACGTTAGATGTTTTGTGCAGCCAAGCCTTTGAACAGATGGCAGGCCCTGCAAAAATGCCGTTAGTGAAAATGTTTGGTAAATCACCAAGCGGACTAAATGCGACAGGTGATAGCGAAATCCGAGTATGGTACGACCACGTAGCAGCACTACAAAATGCGCACATCCTACCGCAGATGAAAACCATCATTGATTTGGTTCAGTTAGACTTATTCGGCAAGATTGATCCTGAGCTGTATTGGCAGTTTAACCCGCTGTATCAATTAGATGCTAACGAACAAGCTGACGTTGATTTGAAGAAAGCACAAACGGCGCAGATTTACGTTGATATGGGCGCGATTGATAACATCGAACAGCGTGAGATTCTTCAGTCTGACGAGGACGGGCCATATACAGGACTGGATATGACTAAGGATATGGATTTATATTCTGACATTGACAAGGTTGACGAGACGCAGGACAGGCCGATAGAATAGGATTGTTGATGGAATCCATGCGCGACATGGTAAGAGCTAAGCATGTGTCAGATGCATCAAAGTACATGTATGCAACTATTCGCACGTTGCCAATCAACACGTAGGCAACTACATTTGACGAAACCCCTCATTCATTTGCAGGGGTTTTCTTTATTCAAGATTTTTGGTAATATCGTTGATAGATATTAATCAGATGTGAATACGTAAAAGTTGTAGTGAGGGTTCTTAGATCCCAATACCGCATAGATAGTGTAAACTTTCCATTTATATGGTTGTATTCAGCTTATTCACATCATGATTAATACCTTGCAGACCACCTTCGGGTGGTTTTCTTTTTCTAAATAATTGGGTATACTTGCTTTATATTGCTATGTAGCACAATGGTAGTGCAGCAGACTGTTAATCTGTTGGTTACTGGTTCGAGTCCAGTTGTAGCAGCCAATTTACGCATCATAAGCTAATCTGGTGAAAGCAAAGGATTGAAAATCCTTGGAGCGTGGATCGAAACCACGATGATGCACCAATATAACCCTGTCATTGATTTGATGGGGTTTTTAATGCATAAGAAAAAATGATTAAGTATATTAGAATTATGAATTATACTAAAAGCTGTGGACACAGTATTATAAGAATATACAAAGCGAGGTGTGATCATGAGTAAAGCTGAAAGAATGAGTTTTGATATGATTGAGGCGACCTGCCCAACTGTTGATAAGTTAATGACGGAATGCATATCAAATATTAAAATGGACTTAGATGAATATCACGATATAGATGGAGATAAGTACATAGAAAGCCACATAGATGACATGGTTCGATCTATAAAAGAGATGGTAACAGAAAAACTAAGAGAAGCACTAATTGATGCTTGTCAAAGAATAGTTGATTTGGAGCATGGCGGAGAATGAAAAAAACTACAACCACACGCGAGAAATCAAAAAGGTTTCTTTAGGTGTGACAAAAGACGCTGACATTATCGCTTACATCAAAGATAAAGAGTTCAGCACCTACGTTAAAAAATTGATTCGCGAGGATATGAAGAAATGAAATACAAGCATATTAAAACTGGAAATATTTATGAGTTAATTAATATTGCCAATGAGTGTGATACAGAGAAGTTTCCTAGAATGGCTGTATATTTCAGCACTATTGATGGAAAGATTTACGCTAGACCGTTTAGCGACTTCATCAATGCTTTTGAATTTATCGGTGGTTAAAATGAAAAACCTAGCATATAACACATTAGCAGGGCTGATTTACGCAGCGCCTTTGGTTTGGATTATTTTATTTGAGGTGGGGAAATGAGCGAATTAATTAGCGGGAAAGAAGCGAAGTTAGCATGGGCTAATGGTGAAAATATTGAACTCTGCTATAAGCAACATGAAGAAGAAAACACTTGGTTTTTATTGTTGAGTACAGATCCATTATCAACTTTTGATCGTGATGATTTTTTATTCCGCCTAAAACCACGCACCATCTCAGTCAATGGCATTGAAGTGCCTGCGCCTTTTGAGCCGAAAGGTGGGGATGAAATTTATTTTTTAGATGATGATGATCCGAATGGTTACAATAGTGCATATTATTCTGATCAGTTTTCATTTTATGGCTATTGGCGAAGCGAAGAAGAAATCAAACAGGTTGTTTCGGCATTGCGCTCTGTTTTTAAGGGCGGTGTGTGATGATAACACTAGCAATCATTGTTGTAATAGTCGGCATTAATGGCACGTTGGCAATTCATTGGGGGTTGATATGAACGCAGTTGAGTTTGTTAAGAAGTTTGGAATTGAATATGCAATTAAGATATTAAACTACGATCCAAGCATTTCAGATGATGTTTGTCACCTTGATTTTGGCGAGACTAAAACCTAAAACAAATAGCCGATGCTTGGGAGTTGATTGAAAGTTACGGTGGCTTAACCGCCATTTATTAAAGCCCACCCTCTAGTGTCCTCCCGATATTTACCGTCAATCATTATCAGATCATCTTTCCAGTATGCGCCAGTGTGGTCAATGTCGGTTGCATCACTAGGCGCACCATCCACGATTTTTTTCATTGTTTCAAAATCCATTAATCATCACTCCTACATAAATAATTAAAAACACTAAAGGCAATTAATTCAGGCTTCACGATTAACCACGCAATGTCGGCATACTTTGTAACGCTTACCTGTCAAAATGCTTTCCTCATACTCGAAAGCGTGGAATCCGAATAGGCATAGGATTTTTGTCATTGACATTGCTCTACTAGGTTGATGGCATTGTTTAAATCAAATGCTTCCGATGCATCAATCTTTGGATTGTCTAAATCCCATTTTGCTTCTGCTAATCCACCGTAACTTTCAATCAACTCCCAAGCATCGGCTATTTGTTTTAGGTTTTTAGTCTCGCCAAAATCAAGGTGACAAACATCATCTGAAATGCTTGGATCGTAGTTTAATATCTTAATTGCATATTCAATTCCAAACTTCTTAACAAACTCAACTGCGTTCATATCAACCCCCAATGAATTGCCAACGTGCCATTAATGCCGACTATTACAACAATGATTGCTAGTGTTATCATCACACACCGCCTAAAACCACGCACCATCTCAGTCAATGGCATTGAAGTGCCTGCGCCTTTTAGAGCCGAAAGGTGGGGGATGAATTTAATTTTTTAGTAATGATGATGACTCCGAATGGTTACAATAGTGCATATTATTCTGATCAGTTTTCATTTTATGGCTATTGGCGAAGCGAAGAAGAAATCAAACAGGTTGTTTCGGCATTGCGCTCTGTTTTTAAGGGCGGTGTGTGATGATAACACTAGCAATCATTGTTGTAATAGTCGGCATTAATGGCACGTTGGCAATTCATTGGGGGTTGATATGAACGCAGTTGAGTTTGTTAAGAAGTTTGGAATTGAATATGCAATTAAGATATTAAACTACGATCCAAGCATTTCAGATGATGTTTGTCACCTTGATTTTGGCGAGACTAAAAACCTAAAACAAATAGCCGATGCTTGGGAGTTGATTGAAAGTTACGGTGGATTAGCAGAAGCAAAATGGGATTTAGACAATCCAAAGATTGATGCATCGGAAGCATTTGATTTAAACAATGCCATCAACCTAGTAGAGCAATGTCAATGACAAAAATCCTATGCCTATTCGGATTCCACGCTTTCGAGTATGAGGAAAGCATTTTGACAGGTAAGCGTTACAAAGTATGCCGACATTGCGTGGTTAATCGTGAAGCCTGAATTAATTGCCTTTAGTGTTTTTAATTATTTATGTAGGAGTGATGATTAATGGATTTTGAAACAATGAAAAAAATCGTGGATGGTGCGCCTAGTGATGCAACCGACATTGACCACACTGGCGCATACTGGAAAGATGATCTGATAATGATTGACGGTAAATATCGGGAGGACACTAGAGGGTGGGCTTTAATTAAATGGCGGTTAAGCCACTTCCGAGCAGAACTAGCCAAACGCGAACCAATGGAGTTACGCGCTGTTGATATTCCGCACGGTACTATTGTTTTGGAGAAGTGATGAAAGCCAATCTTGATGATGCAACACACTGGCAACAAAAGCATGATGAATATTGGATGCTTGATTTTGGGACGTGGCTATTGTTTTGTAATGGTTATTGGCAGAGAGCTAAGCCCGATTTGGATGGTATGGTGGAGTTATGAGTAATCCATTTTCTTGGGTTTGGTTTTTTATAATTGGTTTTATTATGGGTACATATTTTGGGATAGCGCTATGACAGAGCAAGATATTAGGGATCGGAAGCCTGAGTGGGCAGAAAGTTATTGTGTGGTTGGTGAAAAGGTATTTTATCTAAAGTGGATAAATAGAGATTTATACAAGACTATTGAGGACGGTGTAAGTAAGTTCTTTGTTGATACCAAGCAATATGAAATCAAACCACTCTAGCAGTGGTAATATAACCAAACCCAACCCCAACAATCTAGGTTAGCCATGAAACAAAAAAAGCCAATCGTTCTGCCGTTGATACCGCCATCGGTTCGTATTCAAAAAGAATATGAGCGTGCAATGATGGCCATGATTGATGAAATCCGTGCAGATGTAATCCGAGATATTGTTAAGCCGTTTAAAAATGACTTGGCAATGGATGGGATTACAGATTGGCTTTCTCATGTCATGGATGCGGTGATTAATCGTTGGTCGCATAACCTAGACCGCATTGCGCCTGAAATGGCTAAGGTGTTTGTTGGTAAATCCAAGTCAAACTATGAGCGTAGATTGTTGTCTATTCTGCGTAGACGTGGCTTTACGGTTGGGTTTAATCACTCCCAGTATGTTGAAGAACAGATGCAAGTTGCACTGGGTGAAAACATTGGCTTGATTAAATCGGTTGGTGAGCAATACCTTGATCGTGTTCGATTGTCTGTATGGCAGTCGGTTAAGGGTGGTTATGATGTTGAGGGCTTGGTAAAGCGCCTGCGTGAAATTGACGGTATGTCCGAGCGTAGGGCTAAGATTATTGCTAAAGACCAAATAGGCAAGATCAACGATTCTATCGAGAACGCAAGAGCTTTGGAGCTTGGTGTGACTAAAGCAGTGTGGATGCACAGCTCAGCTTCAAAGGAGCCACGCGCAAGCCATGTCAAAGCCAATGGAGTGGAGTACGATTTAGAAAAAGGCGCTTATATTGATCACGAGTGGATTCACCCGCGTGATAAAATAGGCTGCAAATGTGGTAAAAGACTTATTATCGAATTGTGAGGTTGTTATGAATATCTATTTAGTAAAAGAGCCGAATGGTGCTAGAGATTATGATTGTTATGATTCATTTGTGATTATTTCTGAGTCTTTTGATAAAGCAAAAAACTATGCTGATAAGTATGAGGGTATGAACAGCAATACTGTTGTTGTCTCCCTTGTAGGTCAGGCTCTGATTGGATTTAATGAGGGTGATGAAATTTGCTCATCATTTAATGCGGGATAAGAACATGACCCCCACCGAACTACGCGCACGCGCCCCAAGAGACGCCACACACTATGACTTTGAAAACGGACAGCCTGTGTTCTTCAAAAAGAACGATCTAGGCTTTACGTTTAAATCGAATGGCGGTGCATGGCAAATGATTAAAGTAAGTTTGAATAGTTATAAGAGGTTGTGATGAGTAGAACTAAGCGCGGAAGCAAACCACAAAACTGTGACTATGATTACTGGTCAAAAAGAATTGGGAACAAGGGTGGTGGTCGAGCTATTGGTCGCTCTTACAAAAAAGAAACTCTGTCGAGGGAGCGAATGAAATCCAAGCAAGACTTGATCAAGGAATTAAAAGAATGACCAAAGACGAAATTAAACAAAACGCTCCGAGTGGGGCAACGCATTACAGTGTTGATCGTGTTTTTGGTGGAGCTTATTATTTTAAAATTGATGGCAATGATGCTTATATATGGCAACTAGGAAAAAGGTTTGCAATAACAATCCGCAAATTCTCGGAATACCAAGATTTAAAACCACTCTAACCACTGCCCCACACGGGGCTTTTTTATTGCTTTTCGTTTGCTATAATCAGTTTTATTTATAAGGCGTTTACTATGCCAAAATATGCTATGGACTTTCAATCCCTAACCACTACACGGCACAAGGACAACAACGGCCATCTAATCGTTGATCGAACTTGCATTACCAAGGCTGCGATTAACCCATATCGCGGTCAAGAAATCCCAAACTGGCAAGCTTTAGGATTAGATCCGAATAAGGTCTACATGCTATTGCGCTGCCCTACCGAGTTGCAGCGTGCATTACCCACATTTCAGGGCTTGCAACTGTTAGAACGTCACACACCTGTTTCATCTGAAGAGCCTGAGAAAGACTCTACAGTTGGTAGTATTGGCACTGTTGTTGAAATGGACGGGGACAATGTATACTCTAGCTTACGTGTATATGATCAGAACGCAATCGACCTGATTGAATCTGAGAAGCTAAACCAGTTATCTGCGGGATATGCGTATACTGCTGATATGACAGGCGGTGAGTGGAACGGAGAACACTATGACGGTGTGATGCGTAATATTCACGGTAATCACGTTGCTTTAGTTGAGCGTGGTCGTATCGGAAAAGATGCTATTATTGCAGATGAGATGCCTAACGAAATTGAGGAATTTTTAATGAGCAAGAAAATTGCCCTGAAAAAAGGCTCGTTATCTAAACTCCAAGAACAACTTGGAATGGATTCAGCCGAAGAACTGAAAAAGACCATTATTGCAGTTGTGGGGCAATTAGCTCATGACGAAGATGTGGAAGAAAAGGAAGCTGAGGACGAGGACGACGAGAAGAAATCCGATGCCGAGGATGAAGAAGTAATCGAAGTCGCTGAAGATGAAGATGACGATAAAAAGTCTGACGCAGAAGATGAAGACGACAAAGACGACAAAAAGACAAGCTATGGACGCTGCTATGATCGAGTCTAACGCTGTTGCCAAAGTAACTGCATTGTTTGAAGCACGCGAAAAGGTTAAGCCAATTGTGGGTCAGATTGCTTGCGATAGCGCGGAAGAAGTCTACAAGACAGCTTTAGCTAAATCGGGCGTTTCCACTAAAGGTGTTCATCCTTCTGCATACGGTGCTATGGTTGATCTTGTACTGCAAGGCAAACAAAACACTCCAAATATTGCCCAAGACTCAGCTTATGCGAGTGCGTCTACAGGCTTGAAATCAATCACTGGTCATATTCGTAAGGGGTAATATCATGGCTACAGGTTTCCAACAAACAATTAACCGCAATGTCCCTTTAGCTGTTGAGGGTGATTTCGCGGCTGCTGGCCCGTATCATGCGGTGCTTGCAGGCAATCAACAATTAAAAGCATCGGCTACAGGTGTAACCATTGCACGCTTTGCATGGGCTAACATTGCAAACGGTCAAGTAACAAATGTTAAGCCTGTTGATTTAACCAATCAGGTAATAGGTTTTGTTCGCCGTGGTAGAAAATACCGCTTTGATCACTGGCTACCGTGCTGAAACGTCAATGCTTATTCCTGCGGGCTTCGGTGTAACGCTTTATGACCGTGGCGACTTCTGGGTTAAAACAACCACTGCTGCTACAGTAGGCCAAAAGGTTTTTGCTTCTGACACTACAGGCGAAATCGTTACAGGTGTAGCGGGTGCTACAGTTGCAGGCGCTACAGAAACAGAATTTAAGGTTGCTTCCATCGGTGATGTGGGCGAACTTATCAAAATTTCAGCATTTTAAGAGGACTGAATAATGCCTTTAGAATTAACACAAAGCGATATTGCGGTACTCAACAAGGAACACGGCGTTATCTTCGGTCGTGGCGCTCAAGTATTAACGGATGCAAAGAAAGCAAACTTAGCAATGGCTATGGATGCTGAGCTTGTACCAGGATCATTAGTTACCAATCCTAACGGTGGTTTCCCTGCGCTGTTTACCACTTGGGTTGATCCTAATTTAATCGAAGTGCTTGTATCGCCTATGAAGATGGGTGAAGCGTTCGGTGAAGTCAAAAAAGGTAACTGGACTAGCTCACTTGTTCAATTCCCTGTGATCGAATCAGTCGGTGAAACTTCGACTTATGGCGACTTTAACGACAACGGCATGTCAGGTGTAAACGTGCAATACCCATCACGCCAACCGTACCACTATCAAACGATTATTCGTGTGGGTGAGTACGAGCAAGAAATGGCTGGTGAAGCACGCATCGACTGGTCTAGCCGTAAGCAAATTTCGGCAGCGTTGACGCTTAACAAGTTCCAAAACCATTCGTACATTTACGGTATCGATGGCTTGGCAAACTACGGCATGATTAACGACCCTAGCTTATTGCCTGCGGTAACTGGCGGAAATTGGGAAACATTAACTGCGGAAGAAATTTTCAATGACTTCGGCAAATTGTTTAAAAAGCTAATCGCACAAACTGCGGGCTTGGTTGACAATGAAACAACTATGACTTGCCTGCTTTCGCCACTCATGAAAGCGCAATTCACTAAGACCAACCAATTCGGCTTGAATCTTGGTGCGTTGTTCAAAGAGCATTACCCGAACTTGCGTTTCGTTACGATTCCTGAATACAGCACTTCAACAGGTGAAACTATTCAGTTGATCGTTGATGAATACGAAGGTCAGAAAAACTGTTGAAATGTCATTCACTGAAAAAAATGCGTACCCATCCATTGATTCAGGATATGTCAGG
>CYGL01000192.1_pt1 | contig 32427 bp, 28 predicted proteins | sample 485531 | NCBI WGS metagenome assembly CYGL01 (sample SAMEA3497897, study PRJEB9818) | human gut metagenome | reverse complement strand
CAATCCCGTTTAATCCAAGTCATAAGTAAAGTTACCACCACGAAGGAAGACTATAGACGCAAAAGTTTCCAACGGATAGATTACCTTTCTGCTTTCCTAAATTAAGTTTCTCGATGATACGCTTGCTAGTTGTACAGAACTTATATTTATCTCCATTCGCATCATCCTTGTACGAGAACATAACCCAACAACGTCCACTTTTATTGGCTATCGTCACATTATCCTCGAAATCGTGAATAATAATCGGCACATGCGTCTGTGCCAACTCTGCAAGTTTCTTCTCCTGTACGTCAAAGACACGCTTACCATCCTTATCCACATTTACCTGACTTGTCATAATTCCATGTTCCTTAAAACTCATGTTATTTTCCTTTAATATTGTGTTCCATAAATTCGTACATTTTCCCCATTTGGCTATTCCACAATAGGAAGCATACAACTCTTTTCTTCTTTTACGGCTCTTTACTCCATGAAAGCTTTTCACCATGTTGAGTTTTGTGCGTTTACGCATTCTCATGTTTTTACGGGAAAATACATATCCAACGAAGTCTATACTGCGACCATCAACCAATTTGTTTTCATCCATCAATGGAGCAACATAACTACTACATTTCACTACCATTCCCATACGACAAAGAATATCATCAAAGCACCTCAATAACTCATTGGCTTCTTCCTTGGTTCTAACCATGGCAACTATATCATCACAATGCCGATGATAGAACTTTAGATGCAGTTCTTGTTTTGCGTATCTGTCAATTTCAGAAAGCACCAGATTACCGATTATCTGATTGATGCAATTGCCTAGCGTTATACCTCGTTCTTCACCTATATAAGCTAGTGGAGTATTCGAAGCCCAAGGACACGTTGCACGTTTCTTTGCATCCTCTTCCATCAACAAAGGCTCAATATCAGATTCGTAATCTAAAACCGTCTTCTCAATGAGTTCTAAGAACAGGTCATCATCAATGTACCTTCTCAATGCATTCATTACCACCTTGTGCGGCAAAGACGGATAGAACTTCCTTATATCTAGCTTTACTACGTAAAGAAGATTAGGATGCTTACGCAATAGCTGTTGGGTTCTCAAAGCTGCGAACACTTGCCCTTTACCCTTCCTACCTGCCGATGAATCGTATATCAGAATCTTCTCCACGATAGGCTCGAAGACTACCTTAATGGCATGATAGAGAATATTCCAAGGCATAAAATGCTGAGGATATATCACTCTGTCCTTATCCTTTGCATGAAGAACCTTAGGACGATAAGGCTTCGTAGGATATTCTCGCAAAATAATCATACTCTGAATCTTTTCGAGATTTGCAGTCTCGTTTTTGAGAAACTGCTTCACGTACCAAGCTTCCTTATCCTTTACCACACTTGTTGCATCATTTGCACCTTGCAATAAAGTTTCCATCTTTATCACCTTGTCGATAAGATGCCTTGCTTTCTTTGTCATGATTTCAAAGAGTCGCTTATTTTTCCTCGCCCTAGGCTTTTCTCCATACTGGCTGTATGGCTACATCACCTAGCTTGTCTGTAATCTAATACAGACCTTTCTGCGTATATGTTTTGGCAGTCCACTAAAGACCGCCAAGGTTCACGAAACTCAAGCGAAAATGGTTTCTCTCTATAGGAGAGACTACTTTTCTGCCTTGATTGATTTTATAAGTTAGACGAGCCCCGATATTCGTCCTGCGGTTATCGAAAGCGTTATTCGAATTGACGCAACCGAGACCGCTGTGCGACTGGTTGTTGGAATTGCCACCCCAGAGACAGAGCTTATGTTTCGTTCCACCTTTTATGCGTAACTACTCAGTCATCTTTATGCTTGATAAATAGCCCTTTAGTAAAATCTATGGACTCTTCCTCTTATCGTTAAGAAACTACTAAAGTTCCGCAATCGCCTTGTTAAACAAGTTCGCTACTCTCAACAGAATAGATTCTCAGTCTGACGATACACCAATCCACGTCCTTTAGTCACGTCTTGTTTCTCCTTCATCGTTTCGATTGTATGTATGAGGAGATAAAACGCTTTTGGCGCATTATCGTCTTCTGTAGCAGATATTGTCTTTTGGGCAAATCAAAACTCCCTGTTAAAAGTTGTTCCATGCCATTTTGTGGTATCAAAAGATTTGCGTAACTTTGCACCCATGAGTTACAATAATATTAGTGCAATAACAGATCCATTGGAGGCAATCAAGGCCTTGTTTGATGAACTTACCGCCGTGAAGGGTGAGCTTTCATCAAGCAAGAGTGATATTGCACGTCTTAATCGCAACACCACCCGTCTCAATGTAACCGTCAAGCGTGTTACCCAAGAGAGGGATGCTTTCAAGAAGAAAGCAGAGGCTTTGGAAGCAGAACTTCAGAAGTTAGGTGACAAGTACGTAGAAAAAGACAGCAGTAACTCGAATACACCTCCAACCAAACAGTCCATAAAGAAGCAAATTATCCAGCGCACAAAGTCGCTTCGACAACCTTCCGGCAAGAAAAACGGAGGTCAGAAAGGACATGAGGGACATTCCATCAGCAAGACACAGACACCGGACGGAACAGAAGATCACAAGGCCGAGGTATGCCCTCATTGTGGTTGTGCTATTCCTGACGACGCTGAGCAGACTTGCGTAAAGTCCATACAGATCATTGACATCACAGGTCCCCTGTCTCTTCCTTGCGTTACGGAACACAAGGTGTATTCTACAGTATGCCCACATTGCCACAAAACCGTCATAGGAGACAGTCCCACAGGTAATTGCAAGAAGATCATGTATGGTTCCAAGTTGCAGACCTTGGTCGTATACCTATCCGTCGTCCAGTCCATCCCATACAATAGAATTGTGGAAATCGTCAAGGACATCTTCATGGTGTCTACATTCTCTGAGGGTTCTGTCAAAAACATTTTGAAGAAGAACAAGGAGAAGGCGACTCCTATTTACGACAGCATCTTGGACTACATCGAGAAGCAGAAAGCTGCAGGCATGGATGAGACAGGTACGTACATCAACAATAAGTTGTGCTGGTTCTGGTGTCTCCAGTGCCCTAAGTTCTGCTATGTGTTTGCCGATGAGTCACGTGGCATCCAAGCTCTGGAGAATCACGATGTCGTCAACCGACTTGCCGGACTCATTCTGTACACGGACCGCCATGGAACATACTTCAAGCTGCAAGTGGCGGGACACCAAGTGTGCCTTGTACATCTGCTAAGGAACTTGCAATATCTGAACGACTTGAATCCTGAGCAAAGCTGGTCGTCTGGCATTCAGGAGCTTCTAAGGGATGCCATACATAAAAGCAAGACGATGCCATTGGAGCAAATTGACAAGGAATATTATAAGAAGAAGCTGCATGAAGCCTTGGATGCCGATCTCTCAGACTATGAGAGAAAAGGGGCGAAAGACTTCCAGGTCTTGCAGAATGGTCTGATAAACTGCGAGGACTACGTCTTCACTTTCTTGGAGCATGAGGAAGTTCCACACCACAACAACTCAAGTGAGGCTTCAATTAGGGTACTGAAAGTGAAAGCCAAAGTCTCTGGAGGTTTCCGAACACAGGATGGTGCCGACGAGTATGCTTGCTTCCATTCTATAGCAGAAACTGCAAAGAGAAATGGCATTTCAAAATTCACAGCTTTGTACCAACTTATTTCGGACATGGTACCCAAAAGTAATTTTATCGAAGATTTGATTTCAAGGGAGAGCTAACTTTTAGCCCTCCTTTGAATACGTGTACCCTATTTTTGAAGACTGAGTAGTTACTTTTATGCGAGTTGTTTGCGAATTTATGTTAATGTTAATAATTTAATTATTTATCTATTGTGCTCGCTCGCTACGGCTCGCTCGGTTTTTAATTGCCTTACTTGCCATAGCTTGCTTGCGTTTTTTGGTGCTGCTGACCCTAAAGGTCAGCTCCGTTTACGATTCTCGGTAATTCGCCATAATAAGCGAGACGAGCCCCGAGATACGCCCCGCGGTTATCGAAAGCGCTAGACGAATGGACGCAACCGAGACCGCAGTGCGACCGGAAGTCGGAAGCGCTACCCCAGAGACAGAGCTGTCCTACAGGCTTACCATTGTTGTCGTAGCACCAATACTTATCACCCCAACGGCTACCAGAGCCGCCGCCACCTTGTGAAGGTATGAGGTCGAAATGTTCGCCAATCTCCATCTTTGCTATCCATGTTTCTGAACTTCCCAATCGCTGAATAGTACGATATGTTCCTGTAGGATGGCTAATAAGTTCCGCATCGGTCGGCAGTCGATTACCTTCGTAGATAAACGCCTCTAGTCCTGTCTGTCCTGAGTTGTTTACGTTTCCGAAATAGATGCCTTGTCTCATTTCCCATTGCCAATTATACCAATCCTCGATACCGAATAATGATACACGGCAAGCATTCGGTGCATTTGTCAAAGTGATAGGTATCTTGCCGCAACTATCTCCAAGTGATATTGTTGCACCAGTCTTTAATTGAGAAGCACCACCAAAGTTGTCTGCCCATTCGCCCTCGCCGCCAACGCCGTTTCCGATATTAGCTTGTACATTAGGATTACCGAACTCAGATAGGTTTACCATCATTCCCCATTGTCCGTGCTCGTAGCAAGTGATACCATAGTCCTTACCATTGTTTCTAGCGAGATTCCAAAAATCACGTATAGTTCTGCTTCCTGACGCATCAATGTTCTTGCCGCTGCGAGAATGAAGAGCATTCCCTTCAACGCTACCCATATACGCACCAATCATCGGGTGCTCGATATAGTAGCCGCCAATAGGATATTGTGATTGCCATACAACATAGCATCCTAATGACGCATCATACTTAACGACAAAATAAAGACGTGGAGCTACCATGAATACATCACCTTTAGATTCGTCAACGGTCGTACCATCCGCAAAAATCGAACTATTGATAGATGATAGTTTTGCCATTTTCTCACCTCCTGTCTTCACGAGGTAACGACCGATAGCTCTCTTGTACTCTTCCCATAAGGAGAGGTTGCCTATTCTTCCCCAATTTTGACTATCTTCGTCTTGTTTGATAGGTGTACCCCACGCTATCAGAGCCAAATCAAGTTGGTTAGTCTGAATAGACTTAGCCAAGTCGGACAGCTTGATACGTCTGAGCGAACCACCAACCTCTATCAATAAAGTATCATTCTTAACCATTGAAGATACTGCTGTTACTGCTGCTAGATTTTTCATATTGTTCTATTTTATATTATTTTAAAATCAGTTACCTATCAGATAATCTCCGTTCTCATCAACGAGAGGTTCAGAGCCATCAGAGAAGAAATCGAAGCTAGGCTTGTACTCGGCATCGCATCTTATCTCCAGCTCATCATCAGCAGTCTCACCTAGACCAGTATCAGAGATATTGAAGATTGCCGTATCTCCCTCTTGCCATTGTCTTGTTGTTGTAGCACCGCCATTCTCGGCTATTGTGCTCCAATTAAGTTTGAGGACGTTGGCAGGGCATTCCACAATATTGCCTTCAGAGTTGACAAGAGCAATCTGTTGTCGGTTATCAACTCCAGGCGATATATCAACATTCTGACCTGCCGACACGCTATATTTAGGATAAGTTCGCGAAACAGAGATTTGCTTGTTGCATACTTCCGTATCGCCAACAAAAGCCTTGATAACGTATGATGCAGAATTAATCAGTCTAAGGTCGAGTGTGATGTAACCTGTGCTGATTGCTACCACTTCATTCATTCCTACATTTATCTGAGCCATCGAAGAACCGCTCATCTTGTACAGCTTGATAGTGTAGCCAGAAGTAATGCTCTTTGCTCCCTTGTAGATGTGGATAGGAATCTTTCTGAGATAAGCCTTTTCATCAATACAAGCATTCCTTACAGCATCAGATGCCGCTATCATTCCATGTGCCACCTTGTAGTCGTACAGAAGCAACTTGTCTGTCATTTGGTTGTAGATGATAGTCTCATCATCATCCAATGCCATAGAGTAGGCATCATCGCTCTTAGCAACCGTATTCAGAACCACCTCATCGGTAAGGATAGGAACATTGACGTTGGTTCGATAGTCTACGATTTCAGCCTTGAATCTCAATGCAAATCGTTCTGCTACTGCCACATTACGAAAGATGGTAAGGTCTCCACGTGTAGCACCATCTTGATTGATTGAATAGTCCGATGCTGCCCACATCTTGCTTATATCCTTGCCATTGATGAGCCATACCATATTCGCAAGTACCGCATTGGCTTGCTGATACTTCCATGTACCATCGCTTGCGTAAGCTGTGATGTCTGGGTGCAAGACACAAGGCGTGTTGGTTCGGTTCGGCTCGTAGCTGCTGTTAACCACGTTATATACTTGCGTGGTAGGAGAGCCACCCGATACGCACACGATTGATTGTGCTGTATTGAGCGGTGCAAATGACCTTCTGATTCTTACTGCGCTGTTTGTTGCCATAATTCGTTCCTCCTATTTTACCAAGTTGCCGTGAATAGGACATAAGCATCATGCTCTGTGCCGCCATAATCACTCTCTGTAGTACTGATTGTGATAACGTTAGAGTTCACTTCCTTGATAAGCTCGTTATTGTCTTTGTAGGCTTTTGCGTTCCATGAAACATTGTCTGGTGTCACAATAGCATTCGTCCTTGTATTCTTGATACGTCCTGTAATCGTTGCAGCCTTATCGCCTATGAGGTTTGAAACTTCACCGACAATTACGTATTCGTCAGCGTTATCTGTCATCACCTTGCCAGCACGGAAACAAGCATTCTGAGCATCTTTGTGGTAGAACTCGCAAGTAATGAGGGTAGAGCCGTTCACCATATCACGAGTAACCGTGAGGGTCTTATCACTTCCGAGTACTTCACCTGCCGAATTTTTCCACTTCACGGAGAAGTCGGTAAGTTCCGTAGTTGATAGCCACAATCTTGCCGAAAGTGTAGCTGTGTTCTCATTTTGCACATCTGTCAGTATTGAGCGGTTTGCCGTTATCCATCCCATGTATGAATTGTTACCCATAGGCTGTATGAGAATTGTGACGAAGCCGCTTACGTCCTGAGTACTGCTGTCACCGATTTTTGCCGTTCCGCTATACGTAAGGGTATCTGAGCTTGTAGAGCTGTTTGATGCAAGGTTCTTAAATATCTTCAATCTTCCGTTTGCATCCTTACCGAACTTACCATCACTCGTAAGTTGGAAAGGAACCGCTCGTACTGCCATTGAATACAAGCAGAGTATCACCATACTCCCAACTGATGGTCGCTGAGAGATACGATATTACCCTTTGCACTCTTGACAACAGGAGTAAGGATAGGTCTGCTAGCATCATCCGTCTCCCAGTTAGGGAATGGTGTAGCGTTTTCATCATTAGCATCCACGCCTTGAAAAAGCGGTTGAGTGCTCTCTATTGAGATTGACAAAGAATCGTTGTTACGAACTCTTCGTACAGGTATACAACCTTGTGCTGAGTAATTAGTATCTGCCATCTTTATTCCTCCGTATTTTTAAATTGTTCCAACTCTTGCTCGGTCATAGCCTTGCCACCGATATTCTTAACACGCTCATCTAAGGTATCACCTTGAATGTTGTTGCTCATCAACACTTCCTTCTCGTTGAGTATCATCTTGCCGTGAGCAGTTATGTGAGTGTGCAGGTTGAATCCGAGACCCAACGCTTGCACCTTGTCTAATATTACATACATCATACGCTTATCGCTCCTTTTGCTAATTCAACTTTATTACCCCAAAAAGCAGTGATGGTGAATATACAGCTAGTAGAATCACCGATGTCATCTTCATCGTCCGTCCACGCTATATCTATCGTTCCATCAAAGTTCTTGACCTTATCCTTATTCTGCCAAGCCGCATCATTAACAGCATCACCGCTATCTCGCACGATGTTCCATGAAGTTACTTGGTCGGTAATGTCCTCAAAGCCACGTATCACAGAACATACTACATGGTTTGTCTCGCCCTTGTCTATCCACTCCCCTGTGCTCTGCGTAATGGAGAGTGTAGCATCAAGGATAGCTGTCTGCGCCTTCCAGAAATCATTACCCCTTGCAGGTTCACTCGTTACATTTGTTCCTTCGGGGGCAACACAGAGCCAAGTCGTTCCGTTGTGCGTCACTTGGTCGTAGTACGTGTAGGTATCGCCTTGTTTCCAATCGCCACGATAGTTGATGGTCTTAATAGGTAAACCTTCAATGGTTACTATTTCGAAGTACTGAGAGTAGAACCGCACCTTCTTCGGGCTTATCTCGTAGACAAGATTACCATTGCCGAGTGTGTAGCTGTGGACGTTAGTGTAGCCGACTTCCCGAGGAGCGTTGTCACCATAGGTTTCTTTAATGACAAAACTCATTCGGTTTGTGTTCGTTCGGTTACCCATGAGGACGATTGTGTCTCCAGCAGCAGGGTTATCACTACCTTCTACCTTATCACTTGCAGAGATAACTATCCATGAGAATTTCTTGCCATCATAGAGGATATTGTTGTTTGCATCCCTTATCTCCTCATTATCCGTAGATACATCAGTAATCTTACGCCAATAGAACTTATTCGATACATTCTCATATACGCCAGCCTTAATGTTAAAGGTCTCACATCGAACTTGGTCATCAACCTCAAACATATTTGTTGTAGCGGTTGTTCCATCATCTGCTAACAAGTAGCACTTCCAACCAGTCAGTTCATTTGTGGTCTCGTTATATATCTCTCTTACCTCGAATATCTTACCTGCCGAAGGTGAGAAGACGAGATTACCGCCTACGAAGGTGGTTTCACGAATCGTCAAGTTGTTGAAGTATGCCTTGCCCCAAACGCTGATGTCTGTGACGTTCAATCCGTACTTTCCATCCTTGCGCTTGTAAAATCCAAAACCTGATTGAATTGCATCATCATAATCAGCAGAGTTCAACAGATTAATGGTTACGTTTCCGTTTGCATCTATGCTATAGTCGTTGCCATAGCCAATGATTAAGCCTTGCAAGAACTTCTGCACCTTCTCGAAGGTGATAGTGCCCTTTGCGATGTCATCGTTTATCTTTGAGATGAAGTGCTTACTTCCCTCTGTCGCAACCTGATTCTTAACCTGTGTAGTTGTCAAGCCTGCACCTGTTCCGCCATTTCCGCTTTGAAGCGATGAAATCTGCTGTTGAATCTTCTGGATAGTACCAACCTCTTTATCCTCACGAAGAGTTATGTCGTATGTCGGTATCTTGCCATCTTCTTCCTTGATCGTGAGCTGGTCGATAGAGATGATTCCTTCGATATTGAGGTCTGTATCATTGAAGTTCATCAGGTCGCCGGCCTTAAGCGTATCGTGGAGGCTCTTGATAACTCCGGTATCGTCTGCCTCCGCTTGGTCGTGCTGCCTTGCCATGAAAATCTCATCTACCTTAGGCTGATATACATACCTTGTATAGTCATTCTTATCAAGGAGCGCTATGGCGTATTTTAGAAGCTTCAGTGATGCCGCATTGACATACGAATCAGGAAGGGTGATGCCGGTAAGAACGAAATGGTCGCCTTTCTTAATAGGATAGTCCTTGTATGGGAACCAAAGCTCAAGAGCGTCGTCCTTTACTCTTTCAATAGTAAGCCTCCATCTTCCATCAATCTTGGCTGATGAAGCTACCTTGAACGTTCGGCCACCGCACATACCATCTTTCATGGAGATGGAGAAATCGTCGTCCGCTAAATCTTTTATATCGAAATCAACAGCTTTTCTGAGATAAATATCAACATTATTCGGACCAGGGTCGCCATCATATCGGCCGTCATCATCAGGAGCAATACCCTCATCAATCTCATCAACACGTACGCCACCGATTTCCATCTCTTCGATGGTAGGGTAGATTTCAATGATTCCATTCGTCTTATCATCGGTCTCAAAGAACTGCGATGCAGAACGGAGACCAATCTGATCGATGTTTACTGAATCGATGTATGGCCTGTGTGGATCTGTGGAGAATTTATGCTGTCTCCCGGTAGGATTCACGTACTTCTTCTCTTCATCCGTGAGTGTGTTATAGAAATCACTCAGCGATACATGGGGAAATCCAGGCAGCATAAGCCTGTTGATTGACATATTGTTCGGGAGATTCTCTGCATATTCCTTCATGGACGAAGGAATGTTTTTCTTGTTGAGGCCCGATGTGATATACATCTTCGTGTTTCCTGCCTTGACCTGCGCAATAAATGCATCAAGTTTTTCCTTTGATTCCTCATCTCCGGTGTCTGTCTGTGTTCCCTTCAGCTCAGAATAGAATCTACATTTTTTAGAATTGTATGCCTGTGTTACATAACCGGTAATTTCAGTCTTGAAATCAAATGTAACCTTAAGTACCCAACCGGAAGACTGCTCGCCAGTTTCTCCAGAAACAATATACTTTCTCGGATTCTTGAAATATGTCTCTATATAATCGAGGTCCAGTTCAAGTTCAACATTCGTGCTGGCTCCGACGACTTTCGTGATGTTCGCCACGTACTTGACACCGAGGTCAGCATAGTAGTGGGAAGGAAGATTCTTCTCGGAACCATATGCTCTTAGTCTCGTAACGACACTCTGGTCGGAATCAGCGTTCTGAACAATCTCATATAATCCATTACCGAGACCATACTTGAAGATATGGTTTGCCTGTATTCCGGTAGTACCGACATATATGTTTCTTCCTCTGACGATGAAATTTATGTCCCACTTCTCGTTCACAAGCGCAAGGGCCTGCCAACAGGTCTGTGAATCCACTGTGATAGACATCGATTCGATGACGTTATCGCTTGTTCCTTCGCCGTACATTGACATCCACTCGCTTTCCAGGGCACCACGCTGCACGGAACGCTCCATGTTCCTGGAGTAAATCTTCCAAAGACCCACACCAATCTGCTCGTCGAGGTTCGCCTGGATCCTGTCGAGCAAATCATCCAAAGTCTGTACATAGAATGGGAATTTCGGTAGGGCAGTGTAGTGAAGCTCGTTATCGTTCAATACCACATCAAGAAACTCAGCCCTAGCAAGCTCGTCCTGCAAAGCATTGAACTTTACGCTGTCATATATAAAGCCCTCACCGTAGGTGTCAGGCCTTGCCTGCTTATCCTTGCCCGGCTCGTAGTTGAGCTCAAACCGCTCGCCACGATAGACAATATAGTCGCCTATCTGAAAGTTGATAGGCACTTCATGCTTGAAGTTGATAGTCACGAAGCACTCACCCATCCAAGAATCGGAGTATTCCAATCCATGAACGGTTATCTGCTCTCCGTTAACGTCTGTCAGCTTCGAGCCATCCTTATGATAAATATTCCAAGTACTCATGTGTCTTTATCCTAAATTTGAAATACTGCCCTGCGCATCCATAATTGGCTTGATGTCAGTAACAGGGTCGTTAATCTTGAAAGTAATAGAGAGGACTAGCAAGTCCTCGTTGCCCGGGTATCTGTACAGGTCCGGATCAATGCTCTTCAGTCTCACATGCTGCCTTCCAATCTTGTTGAAGTCGCAGTACATTTTCATCATGCCAGACTTACGGAGATAGTCAATAAAAGACTTACACTTCTCATTTGCGCCGAAGGCATCACCCTTGAACAGGAACTTGACCTTGTTCTCGTATGCCGCCATATAGAGGCCATCCTTACCAATGTACTCGTCGTCACCATGCTCGTCGTGCCACTCCCTTTTTGCAGGTTCCTTGACAGAATCGCAAGGCTTGAACGGGTTCTCGCTAACATACATGCCGAAGTCGGCGATGGAGTCCTTCACCTCGTTCCCATCGCCTTCCTTCTGCATGTATATCCTGAAATAATCTTTCATACCTTAATCAACTTTTTATAACTGCAAATATACAAAAAACCGCATAAATATGCAAGTAGCACTTAATTAAAAATGTATAAATATACAAAAGAGGACGCGGATATAGGTCCGCGCCACCGATTATTACTTCATCTTCAAAGATTTTGTTCCGTTGAGAACTCTATTGAAGTTGTCGTTGTACTCAGTAAAAATGCTTTCAATTCTCTCAGCTGCATCGGCATTTCGTAACGTGTTACGAGCAATCACATTGAGCTGAGACAGCTGCGACTTCGCAATCTCACTCATCTCCGGGTAGTACTTAGCCTGCTCAGCCCTCATTACCGAACAATCGAGCCTGATAGCGTTGAGGTAGGAGGCGATAAGGTCACCGGTCTCTTCCGTTATGCTCTTGACTGAGTTTCTTGATGAAGAGCTGCTGTTGTCAGACCAGCCGTAAGTCTTCTTGAGATAATCTCGCGTTGCCTCGATTTGCTTAGAAAGCTCATCTGCGCTATTCTTTACATCGGCATACTCGGCGCCGGTGTATTCTGAGATGACATTTCCGTTGGAATCCTTAATCTTGTCGCCGTTCTCCGCGTATCCCTGGGTCTTCTTCAAAAGAGCCTTAATCTTGTCTCCATATATATTCTCAATCATGGAGTTCACGATGGTCTTTCTTCAGGTTATCCTCAAAGTGTTCGACGAGATTGTCTGAAGAGTTGGCCATCGCAGCCATAGCGTCGCCCCAAGAAGATACCAAGTCAGAGAACTTGTTACCGGTAAGTTTCTCGGTCACAGCCTCAATCATGTCATCAGCCTTTTCTCCGTACTGAATAAGCTTTTCCAGGTAATCTCTGAAATCTGAGTCCATGTTAGCCCAAAGACCAGTGTAATCCTTCTTGATCTTCGACAGAGTATCGGCGTTCATATTAAGCATATCTTCCATACCACTGAACCGAACCCCATACTTTGAAGAAATATCGCCGGCAACATCGCGCCAGTTCTGACCATTGTACTTGTATGAACCCTTCCACATTCGATACCAGATGGAGTGGGAGCCAGCTGACGAACCAGAATTAAGCCTCTTCTGAGCGATAACCTTTGTCTGTTCAATCTCTGCTTTAAGCATTTCCTGAGCTTCCTTGGATGCTTCTGTAGCCTCAGTACCCCAATGGATATTCATGTACTCAGTCTTCTTGGAGATGAGCGAATCCCAAATCGAGGTAAGGTTATCGTACTCAGCCTTCGCCTTGTTGTAGCTACTGTAGTCTGCACCGAACGCCTTGATGAGGGAACTGCCTACACTAAGTGCTGCTGCCGCTGCCGCTCCGTAAGGGCCCGCCGACCCTAGACCGAGAGCACTTAAACCGCCAGACACATTGGCAGCTGCGCTGAATGCATTGGAAGCACCTCCCGCAATCTGACCGAGGATAGAATTCTGCTCACCAAGAGCCTCAAACAAGTTGATAACTGGGTCCATGATGTTTGACAGAGCCTGCATCTTACCAGATAGAGAAGTAATAGCCTTTGAGGAATCATTGTATGCTCCCTTCTTACCATTCTCCAAATCTGCATTGCTGTACCATTTGCCTGCTACCAATCCCGTCTTCTTTGCCTGAGCATCAGAGATGTTGATTCCGGAAGCACCAATCTTCCTATTGCTCTTAAGAATCTCACCGATTGCATTTCCTCTACGTACACCTCCGAATATAGAAGGAAGAGGATTTCTGTCAATCTGCTCACTTCTAAGCTTATCAAGAGCATCACGCAGCTGCTTTACAACTTCGATTGAAAGACCGGTCGTCCTAGAGAACTCGTCGATATTGTCAATCATTGTGTTGATGGTAGCAGAAGACACTCTGTCCAAGTCATCGAAGATAGTAACCCAATCGGATTCCTGCTTGAACTGCTCGAACTGAAGCTTTGCTACATTCTCATCGTGTGTCTTTGTGGCGCCAGCTTTGGCCCTATCTCTCATCTGCGGGTCTTCGATACCGTTGATGAGTTCAAGTTGTCTCTCGTACTTGCGGTTCTCATCCTCAATCTGCTGAGCGATGGTGGCATTCTTCTCAATCAGGCTAGCCATCAGGTCGATGGTCTCCTTCTTGATTTTGTTGTTCTCATCTTCCAGCTTCTTTCGGATATCGTAAACACGAGTCTCCTCGCCATACTTATCCTTGACATTTTCAAGACTCATTCCCTTAACCTCAGCCGTAGTCAAGTTGAGGCCGGACTGAACATTGTCGTGCTTTACCGCAATGTCAAGCTGTTCCTCCAAAAACTTCTTGTATGTGTCAAACTGAACAGTCCCACCGAAGGCGATATTCTCTGAACCCTTTTTGTTGCCGGTCAGCTCGTATATCTTCTTATACGTCTCGTACTGCTCTGAGATAGTATCAAGCTGCTTGTTAAGCACATTCAACTCGTCCCTCCTCTGTTCATCAAGAAGCTTTCTATTTTCTGTCTGAATGCCAGCCTTCTCGTTTACAGCGTAGTCCAATCTGTCCTTCGTTGACGCAGGGAGAGTCTTCAAGAGCTCCTTGATGGAAGTCTCATAGTTGGTGTAATCGGATATAGGGAATCTCTTCTTATCGCCAAAGATAGCCTCAAACTCTCCGTCGTTGGCAAGCTGCCCAAGAGCACCTTCGCCATAAAGCTCCTTGAACTTCTTGATTTCAGCGTACATCTTCTTGTATAAGTTGATGCGCTCACGAAGATCCTTCAGTTGCTTATCTTCCTGCGAGCCAGTCTTCTTATTCTTAGGAACCTTGTTTGATTTCTTGCTGGTTCCCTCGTATGTATAATAAAGCAGAGATTCGGCAATGGCCCGTTCGTCAAGATAGTCTTGGTACAACTTGTTGACATTTGGAGCTTTAGAAGCCTTAGCGCCCTCCCAGTCGTTCTTTGCTTTGTCAATTCTCGCTTGCGCAGCATTCCTTCCACTGTACCAGCTATCTTCCTTTCCGTATTCCTCTGCTCGCTTTCTGTATTTCGCCCCAAGTGATGAGTTTGGGTCAATAATAGAAGGAATCCTTCCGACAAGAGTACTCTGAACACCATTTAACTTCTCTCCTCCATCAATAACAAGCTTAATAACAGCCTGAAAGTTAGATGCAGCAAGCATGTTTTGCAGAGTACGTTCTAGCTCTGGGTATTGTTTGATAAGACCATTCTTGGCATCATTCATCAGTTCCCTAACCTTAGCCTTCTCTGCATCGTTGAGCGGAATACTAGCCTTAATCTTCTCTCCAATCATCGGGAACGATTTGTCAATGAGAGAAATCATGCTGTTGGAAACTTCTGACTGAAGCCAAGCACTCTTATCTCCGCAACCGAACGCCTGTAGTACCGATGTTCTAATAATATCCGCTTTATCCTCAGGTACGCCCATTGATGAGAATATGCCGCTCATGGCCTGCATTGCAGCTTCTCGCATCTTCTCATCCTTTCCGATATCACCAAACTTCTTTGCGAGCTTGTCTTTGAGAGATTCGATATAGTTGTCGTATGCTTTTTCGTTAACGTACAGCTCCTTGTCTCCGGAAGAGGCGTCTGGAGCCATAGCGGCAACACGCATTTCCTCTCTTTTTTTGAATGCGTCAACAACATCTTCTGTTACATCACTCAAATCCGAGTAATACCCTCTGTTGCTGAGCTTTGAGTTTGCTATATCGTTCGCTTCTCTAAGAAGTTTAATTTCGTTTTCGAGATACTGGAGCCTCTTCTTGTGATCGTTCTCCTCATTCGCTGTCATCAACATGTTCTTGTAGCTATAAGGAGCAAGCTCTTTCAGCTTTTCCTTGTAACTATCAATCATATTGTCAATTTCCTTGGTATCACCGCCAGCAATAGCAGAGGATACGTTGTTATCACGCAAGAATTCGCTAATTTGCTTATTCTTGTCAGCAATCTCGTCCTGAGTCTGCTTAATCTTCTGACTCAACTCCTGATACTCACTGATAGCATACGTTACACCGAACGTAATGCCACTTATGATAAGACCAGGAAGTCCGCCGATAGCAGCCCAGATGTTTGCGCCAAGAGTTTTCACCCCTATGCCTATGATTCGGAAGGAAGCCATGGCTGACGTAGCAAAACCAGACCAGAATCCCTTTAACGAAGAGAACATTGACGACGCTGACATTGAACGCATAGCAACCAATGTACGCATCATCTCCATCCGCACAGTCTTTTCACCGGTCTGCCTCAGAACAATACCTCTATACGTATTGTATTGTTCTGCGGTGATTTTACCAGACAGCCGCAACTGGTTAAGCTTTTCTGTAGTCAAAGCTCTTGCGTTAGCCAATGCCCTCAAATCCGCTCCGGTAATCTGGTTCTTTGTAGCGATGATTCTTTGTTCTATCTGAGTTAATACCTGACCTTGCAGTACCTTGTTTTGAATATTTGATGCAAGATTTGCCTTGTTTGACAGGAAGCTAGAAGCAGTGTTGCCTGCTACCATCTTCTTGAATGCGTAACCAGCAAAGATTGCGCCCATAGGCATCGCCAGGGTATGTAAAGACTGAACCAATGCAGTAGCACCATCAAGAGCTGTCTTAAAGAACTTTCCAACAATGCTTTCGCCGCTCGCGAATTCTGCAAGCATAATTTCCCATGCATCTTTCAGCTTGTTGTATCGACCGAGCAAAGTTTCACTCAAAACCTGCTGCATGTTGTAGAACTGACCACCGGCATCAGTCATCTGCCAAAAGATGGATTTTACGTCATCGAAGCTTACTTCTCGGTTTGAGATTCGAGTCTTAATCTCTGACGTAGAGACATTTCGACCCTCCTGCTTAGAGTAAAACTCTGAAAGTTTATTAAGCAGAGGAATACCTGCGTAGGCAATCTGACGAAGCTCCTTGCCATCGAGCCAGCCACGAGCCTGCACCTGACCGAACGCCAATGCAATACGATCAAAGCCTACACCAAGACCAGAAGACATATCTGCAAGTCTCTTGGTAGTATCGTAAAGCTGGTCGTACTCCACGCCATAAGCTGCCAACTGCTTAACGTCTCGGTTCAACTCAGAGAACGTAAATGGCGAATTAAGAGCGAGTTCCTTAATTTGGTTAAACATGGTGTTCGCATTCTGCATATCACCAAGGATGGACTGAAGAGCGATATGCTGCTTCTCCATCTCACCACCAGTAGTGATGATGCTCATAGCGAACTGCTGAGCGCCGAACACAAGTCCTCCCTGCAAGAAGAGTGACTTCAAGTCCTGTACGGTTGAATTCAGTTTTCCTGCATGACTATTGGCTCTCTCGAAGCCGCGGACCAAATCAGACTGAACCTTTGCAGCCGTCTGAGCAATCTCCTGCTGACGCTTCTGCTCCAGCTCAATGCCTCTTTGAACCTCTCGGTTTACTGCTTTCTGATCTTGAAGAACCCTAGAAGCTAATGTGGTATCGTGACCACTACCGATATTACCAAGCATACCGAGGCTATCCTTCCAGCTCTCTGAATTAAGTCTTCCCTTAATATTTATAAGGGCTCTCATTAAAGAAAGGAGTCTGCTAATCTCGGCTTCTGCCTTGCTTACATCTGCACCGATAGAGATGCCCCTGCTGTATTCAGAGCGAAGCTGGCGAACCTTATTGCCGAGAGAATCATACCGACGTTCCGTGTTCTTTAACTCGTTCTGTCTCTGCTTCTCATTTGCTTTTGCCTCGCGAGCTGCATCAGCTTCGTCTTTCTTTCGCTTTTTCTCAGCATCCTGTTCTGCCTTGTATCTTTCCAAGATAGCATCCTTTACAACCTTAGCATAAGCCTTTGCTTCATCTTTGGCATTTAGATATCCGGCGCTATTTACGACATCAGACGCTGTGAGCCCGGTAATAGGATGAATACCTCCGTTATTTCTAATCTGTTCTAACTCTGTTCTGTATTTCGAAAGTTCAGACAGAGACTGACGTATATTGTTCGTTGAATCAACGCCGAATAACTGGACTCCTTCGACATGACGTTTATTAATCTCGTCAATAAAGGAAGATAACTTATGAAGTTCTCTCTCAGCCTTATTAGTCTCAGTAGAAACATTATTCGGGAATATGCTGAACCCGGTACCTTTCTTAGAAACATCTTCAAGAATACGACCTATTCTATACAAACCATTCTCAACAGTTTCAAGCTGCTGAACTTTTTTCGGGCTAAAGAAATCTTCGCTTGAAAATACGCCAATGTTACGACGTAATTCTTTAATGAAGTCGTTTAGTTTTTTGAGACCAGGTCCACCCTTATCGCCAATACCCTTTGTTGCTTCGGATATTGCTTCCAAAGCATTCTGTGCCTGCTTACCAGTAGCATCAATCTTGTTTAATTCTTTGGTAATCTTTTTGGTTTCCTCTTCAATTCTCGATTTAAGAGTAAGCGAGAAACTGAGGTCTCCCATATTTCCACCTGCCATATCCTGAATATTTTAAAATTAGAGTTTATTGTTTAAGTAATCAGCAAGACTTATCTTCTTGCCAACGAGGCTTCCCTCATTCTTCTTTTTCTCCACCCACCTGTCGTAGAGGTCATCCATCTCCTTCTTGGTGTGCTTCTTTGAACCACCTTCCTTCTTGGTCTTAGGATAGACAACAAGAGGCTGGTCTGCAACCATGAGGTCAATCTGCGCCGATGAATAGCCCCACCAGTAGTCGTAGGCTGCAATGAAGTACTTGCGCTGAAAGAGAAAGCCGAACTTCTCCGCTAATGAGAAGGCTGCTCCCCAGCTTGTTCTGCTTGGATAGCTTTTGCTTCGCTCCTCGTCATCGTCATCATCACGTCCGTCATCCCGGTCGCTAATATGGTAGCCAGTGAGAATGCGTTCGATGGAATTTTTTTTTAGAAACATCGAGGACCCTCAGAACCTCGGCCACGTCCACATCCTTGATGTAGTAGAGCCAGCGCCAGTAGATCCAATACAGGAATCGAATCTTCCAGATGTTGTTGAGGAGAATGCAGACACAAATCTTGACGTTGCGCTTCCATTCGTTCTTCTCCTTTGCCCTGATATGAGAACACTTGCTCATTGTTCCCTTGCGAAGCCAACCGAGCTTGTGCTTCTTTCCTCCGAACACGAACTCGGTAGGCTCGTCGTGCAGCACGCTGTCAAGCAACTCCTGCAAGTCCACTGAAGGCTGCTCTATTTTCTTTTCTTCTGCCATGATTGTATGCTATTAAATGAAGAAGGGCGGCACGGCTGTTGATTAGCCTGCCGCCCAACGGTTTGTTATCCTGAATCTAATTACCTAAAGAAGCCTTATTCAACAGTTTCCCAGTTGTCGTCCTTAACCCACTCGGTATCGGTTACTCGGGTATCCATATACCTCTCCTTTACGGTTGCAGAGCCGGTATTGTAGGTAATAACGAGTCCCTGTCTGCGGTTTGCCGCAGGAACGGTCTTACGGGTTGTTGCCGCATCAGTCTTGTAAGTAAGGTTCATAACGCCATCACCCTTTGTCAACCAAGCAACGCTCTTCGTACCCGCACCCTCAACAGAGCCAGAGAACTTGAATGCAACTGGCTTGGAACTTGAATCATCCCACTGCATTGTCGCATACATAGATAGGTTGGTCACAACCATGAGGTTCTTCTTCTCCTCGTCAACGATAACGATAGTACCGCGCATCTTATAGAGCTTAGGCTCTACGGCAACACCGGTATACTGAACGTCAAGAGTATTGTCACCAGTACCAGTAAGAGTGGCAGTGATTTCGTTAACTGCGTCTTCACCGAACATAGCCTTAAGAAGCTCCTTAGCCTTGGAAGGAACAACGAATTTTACGTTGAAGTCACCAAGCTCAGCAGTGGTAGCCCAGTCACCAGAAAGGCCGATAACCTTGTAGTGGTTGATTGTAGGCTCGTCCATCGTAGCCTTCAGAGAGTCAACCTCAACAGGAAGCTCCATGTCGACGGTAAGCTTAATGTCGCTCTTAGAGAGGTCAACCAATGCAGCGGAGTAGAGCAGCGACTTAGGGCCGCAGAACACTTCCTTCAATTTATCAATAGTCACCATAATCTAAAATATTTTAAATTGTTATACCTGAATTTCTGAATACTTATTTCGTACGTAACCTTCCCTGTATGATCGTCACGGAAAAACCGGCGCCATCGTCTGTCTGTAGTGTTATACGAGGATTGGAAACAATGAGATTTTTTGTGGAGATTGGAAATCTGTCCATAATCTCCTGGACTTTCTCGTCAACGCTAGAAACATCAAATGTGTTTGGATTTCTTGCTGAAGCTTTATCGCGCACATACAATTCGATTTGAGCTGTAGTGGTGAAATCATTGTAAACTCCACTTGAGTTCATCTCGTTATTGTAGATACTGGATGGAAAGTATACCACGATGTAGCTGTTGATTTTCGTATCAACTGCCTTTGGTCGGCTCCGGGAGTAGAGCTTGTCGCAAATTCCCTTCATTGCATTACCGACATCGAAATATAGAGTCTTAATACTAACCATATCTTACATCGATCTAAAGTATCTAACCAAATATTCTCTGAGAGAGGTAATTACGTCATGTCCTCTCTTTACCTCGACAAACTTAGCGTAATCCACACCGGCGACAAGGAGCATCTGCCATGTGGCATCGTACTTTCCTTTGTTGTGCTCCCTGGAAACAAGTTCATCCCACGCCGCGTTTGGACCATATTCACCACCTTCTCCGTATTCACCCTTGTAAGGTCTCCTTCCGCTGTCTTTGAAGGAGAACGAACTGCGGTAATACTTATCGAGGTTGTATCTCTCTCCAGCAGCAAGGGTTACTCGGGTTGGCTCTGGGCCTGGAGCATAATGAATCGACTGCAATGAGCCGTTGTAATATGTACCGATGGCGGTTGACTTGTACAAGTTACCGGTTACGTCATCGTAGTTGCGAGACTTGTCAGCAGCTTTCATTGTCATTTCTGCCGCATGTTCCATCTTCTGCTGCATCTTTGCTACAGCCATCTGACGGATTTTCTTCTCGACCTGTAAAAACTGACCTGATAAACTTGTCATAATCTAAACCCTTGTCAAATTCCAATACACAACAGTCCTGTTATTATCCGGTTCGCAGTCCTTAACCATACCTACTTCAGTGTTGTTTCCGACAGTAGAATAGATGGTGTCGCCGTCAAGAGGACATCTGTCAGCATCCCATTCGTCATATCTGACCGGAATCGATGCCTTCCTCTTGTTCTGGTCGACGTTCTTGTCTCCCTCTGTAGTAGTATCGGTGTAGCTGCGGCCTTCGCCATAGTAGAGAATGATTTCCTTGTCTTCGCCAACTGGAGCATCATCATCGGCAAACGGGTCATCAGGGTCGGCTTTTCCGACGACCTTTCTCACGATCTTGATGATGTGAGGGTATCTTGGGTTTCTGATGTTTTCCTTTTCCATACGCCTTATTTGATGATGTGAGGGAGAGGTTCTCCCCAAGGAGAATAATTCGCCCTCTTTACTCCGTGGGAGGTCACCCGGAAGGTGGACTTCTTCTTGAGCATTGAATCAGGCTCCAGCTCTGCATAGATAGCGTTAGCCTCTGCCTTCATCTCGCTCCTGTCGTTGTCCGACATATCATAGCCACCTCCCGAATGAGTCCATCCGTTATCGGAATCGGAGGTGTTGTTCACCTTGCTCGGACCGAGAACAAACCATTTCAGCATGTCGGCATAGGCAAGTCTCACCTTGTCCTTGTCGCAGGCTTCGAGGTCGACGCCATTTTCAAGCTCCCTGTCGTGCATGATGCCCAACAGAGCCTTCATCGGCATCTCGAACTTTACCTTATTAATAAGGTAGTCGTTCACAGTGTAAATGTTCATCTCCGAATCCATAGTCATACAATCTTGTTACGTTAAAGAATTAACCCTTCTGGGTGATGTCGATAATCCAACGGTAAGGAGCATCGAGCATAGCAGGAACAGAAGCGAGGAACAAGTCTGTCTTGAACTCCTGGAACATACCGTTTGCTGTAACCATGTTACGGAGCAGACCGAGACCGTTGTTGGTCTGTGCCCAGGCTACATCTACGAGCTTATTGCCGAGAGTATCGAAGATTCGCTTGTCAAGAATTTCCTTACGCATGAAACGCAATGGCTTACCAGCAGGGCGAAGAACGACTGTTCCGTCTGCCCAACCACGAATCTCGGTAACTGTTCCGTCGAAGCGCTTGTTGTGCTCAACCTCATCGACAATCTCGATAGGAGAAAGACCATTGAGGTCAACAACAGACTTCAGGAACATTGCGTTGTTCGGACCGTAGTTCTGCAATACTGCCACAAAGTTAGCGTTCGCCCAGCTCTTGTACAGCTCGGCAATCTGCTTGTTCTTCAAGAATACGTTGTTGTAGTCGTTCTTGGTCATCTGCCATACGAGAGGTACACTGCGGTACTCAATATGACTGTTGCGCCAATCCTCCTCAAACTTACGCATCTGTTCGAGCAAGTCGCAGTTCGCGTCGTTCCAAGCAAGCTTACCTGCCTTTTTGAAGTTCTCCTTTGGAACCTTTGCGTCATACAGAGGCTCCTGGATACCGCGACCGATCTTGTCGTAGTCGATAACACCCTTAGAACTCAACTGTGCTGACATGTAGGTCATGGTCATGTCAAGAGAGTCATACAATACCTGAACCTTGTCGAGATAAGCATCAACCAGGTCTGCATCGTTGCCGAACTCATCCTGGAGAAGCTTCATCTTGTGATAACGCTCTGTCGCAGTCTCACGGAAGCCGTCAGCAGCGAAGTCTGGGATTGAAGCGGTATACCACTCAATACCCTCGTGGTCGTTCTGATAGCCCTCGCCGAGAGGAGCACGGAGGTTCATCAAGGTTGCAGGGTTCAAAGTGCGAAGACGAACCTTGAAGGTTGCGTCGCCATTATTAGATGTAGGGGTGAGGTTTGGATCAATGTCACCCTGTGTCAGATACCAGCCGTTGTTACAGCGCAATACGCCGTCACGATTGACGAACTTCTGAAGATAAGTATTGTTACCCTTACCTGTGAAGAACTTCGCAAGCTGCTCGACACCAATATCAATTTTTGCCATAATCCTGAATCAATCTTTTTACGTTAGACAATAGGTTAAAATGTGCCAGAACTCTGGGTAGAGTGACTTGTTCATCGCCTTAACGGCAGGAGGAACAGGACCCATGCGGTCAAGCCACATAACGCAGTCTGGATTCAACATACAGAAGTTGTTGTTGTTGCGAGGCTGATGATACTTGTCTCCACCGGCATTGAAATAAGGAAAATCGTTGTCGCTCGGAGCGAAGCAGTTAGGGTTAGTCACCATCGGCAATACCGAAGCACCTGCGCTAGCAGCCTCAACCAATACGTCACCGACCTTCAATGCGCCGAGAGCAGCAGAGAGAGTAAGTTTCCAAACATCACCTGCTGTGGCATCGGTTGTCGCCTCAACAGCAGAAACAGTCACACCCTTTGCCTTAGTCTTGAAGTCCTTCTGGCCGATCATGATGTTGTCGCCTGGGAATGGAATGTGAACGAATCCGTTGCGAACGATGTAGATTTCTGTATCGGTCTCAGCGGTTGTAGCCTTTGCTACACCGTAAGCCTTCAGAATCTTGAATGTTGCGCCAGGACCGTCGTTGCCAGCTGTAAAACCAAGGTCGTGCTCAATCAAGTCACCGGCATAAATCTTAGCCTGACCCTTGAACGGATTGACGAGCTTGCCACCAATAGGTGGGTGAACGAAGGCATTCTTAATGAGTGCCTCAAGACCGGCAAAACACATATCGGGGTTCCGCCGACCTTACCTTCTGTCTGAATGATGGTTGCACCATGGTTAAGCATACCACGAGTACCCATCTGTTCCATGTAGGAAATAGAAGTGTTGTCCATAATCTTTTTACCTTTTTAAAATTGTTATCCTGAAATTACTTCTTGTCTCCACCGCCGAATCTCTTCTTTCGACGCTCGGCCACTTCTTCCATAAACTTGTCATCATCTGTGGACGTGCCTCCGCTAGACGTGCGACTGCCTTTTGCAGGAATACCGTTTTCACCGGTAGCTTCCTTGTACTCTGCGGTGTAGATTTTTTCAGCCTTAGAAACCAGGTCGTCGATGTTGACATCTTCGTCCGGAATCTCCAGCTTTGCGATTGCAGCATTGAGGAAGTAGTTCTTCATTTCAAGGTTTGCCTTGTCGAACTTATCCTTCAAACCTGCCTTTACTGACTCGATGGTTGCCTTCCTTGCAGCCTTCTTGTCTCTTTCTGCGTTAGCCTTTTCGAGAGCTTCGAGTTTCTCAAGCAGCTTGGAGTATTTGTCGTCAGGATCGTCACCCTTATTTGTCTCCCTGCGCCTACGCTCTTCTTCCTCTTCCTTCTTCTTGCGCTCAGCTTCCTCCTTGCTCTTCTTTACCTCGTCAGAGATATTCTTGTGCAAGTTTCCGTTGATTCGCTTCAGACGGTTTGCCAACTTGGTAACCAACTTGGAATTTGCATCCTCGTCGTCACCGAAATCTTCCAAAACATCATCAAGTTCCTCATTGATGGTCTTTTGGCTAAGTTCTTTGAACTTGGTGGTATCCACCTCCTTGTTCACCAATGCTAAGAGTTCCTCTCTTGTCATGTTGTTTTTTGATTAAAAATGTTATCCCGAAAAGTGGTCCCTCCACCTCGAAAACGTATAAATATACCTTTTGTTTTTGCAAATATATGAATAAATATGCAATAATACAGAAAAAATTGTATATTTTTTGCAGTATTAATTGTATATTTATGCAAAAGGAGATTTATTCAGGATTAAAATTGGATAACGGAGAGCCTGTTTATACTCAAGAGTATATCCAATCATTAAGAGACGCCGACAAGAAGCATCCCGACAAGCTGAAGATTATAGCTCAGCGTGGCGGTCAGGAACGCATGCTGTCTATAGACGCTGATATTAAGATAGTTGGCGGCTCGCGAGGCGGCTCTAAATCGTTCTCTTCCCTTATGGAAGTTCTGAAGGATATCAAAAATCCAGATTTTCATGCAACGATTCTTCGCAACGAAAAAGACGACTTACAGTCCTTAGTGACAGACTCTTATAAATTGTTCTCCCAATTTGGAACTTACAATAAGTCACAAAATGACATGACCTGGAACTTCGATAACGGAGGATGGCTTAAATTCTCGTACTATGCTGGAGCCTATCAGGACTTCAAGACACGATTCCAGGGTCGCCAGTATGCCTACGTCTGCATCGATGAGGGTACTCAGTGCCCATACAAGAAGTTCAAGTATCTCTTGACCAATAACCGAAATGCAGCTCATATCCGAAACCGCTTCTGGATTACCTGTAACCCTGACCCGGAATCTTGGGTACGAAAGTTCATCGACTGGTGGGTTGACGAGAATGGTTACATCATACCGGAGCGAGACGGAGTTATCCGATACTGCTTCATGGATGGTGATACACCGGACTCAATCTACTGGGGTAACACAAGAGAAGAGGTGTACGAACAGTGTAAGGGCATTATTGACAGCCTTTGGAAGGACAGCTACGAGGAGCTTGGATACACGAAGCTCGAAATGTTCATCAAGTCGGCAACATTCATCCGTGCTGATGTATCAGAGAACATCAAGCTTATATCCACCGATGCTTCATATATCGCCAACCTTGCACAGCAGGACGAGGAACAGCGTATGCGAGACCTGAAAGCCAACTGGAACTGGAAAGCTGCCGGAGATGACATGATCAAAATGGAAGACCTTGATGAAATTTACGACAATGCAGAACAGATTGGAGACGGAAAACGCAGAGCTTCTGCCGATATTGCATTCACCGGCGGCGATAACTTTGTGATGTGGCTTTGGGAAGGATGGCATTGCAAGGACTTGGTTGTTCTGAGACTGGACCCTAAGACTCTTGTTTCTGTAGTTGAGGCTAAGCTAAGAGAGTGGGGTGTTGAGGAATGCAACTTCACCTACGATATGCAGGGCATCGGTCAGTACTTCAAGGGATTCTTCAAGGATGCCGTCCCATTCAACAACCAGGCAGCACCTATCGCTAGGAATCATCAGGAAGAAGAAGGAATCAAATACCTATATAAGGATTTGAAGTCTCAGTGCGCATGGTTGTTCTATAAGATGATAAAGGAGAGACAGATTTCCATCGACTCATCCCTGCTAGAGAGAAAGTATTCAGGAAACGGATTCGACAAGGTTCCCCTCAGACAGATTCTTCAGAAAGAACGAAAGATGCTCCGACGTGACGAGAACAGCGATGATAGGGGATTCAAGCTATTACCTAAGAAGATTGCCAAGAAATATGTCGGGCACTCGCCTGACTTCTTTGAATCTTGGTTCTATGTAATGATATTCAGTTTAACAAAAAAGAAAAATAAAAAGGTAAAAGGATTATGGATGCTATCAAGGTAACAAATTTCAGAAAGATTCTGGTAAAGAAGCCTTTCTTTGAACTCACGCCAAAGGGGTACATGACCCACGATGGCTATAGCAGGAACGAGGTGTCCGATAATGAAGACCCTCAGATGCCGCAAGACACATTGTACCGAGTAGTTAAGACTCAGAAGGACTTCCTCCGTGAGTTCTATCCTACGTCGCACAAAATCTTCGACAAGAATCTTTATCCTGACATCTGGAGAAAGAACCCGGAAGACGGCAAATGGTATGTACAGGAGATTCAGAGAACCGCGTTCGCTTTCCAGCAGGTTATTCATACGAAGCACGTTCTTCATATGACCGGCAACGATATTCAGTTTGAGCTTGCCGGTGATCCTGAGATGAAAAAGCAGGAAGAGTATATTAACCTTCTTGCCAAGTTCAAAAAGGGATGGTATATGCACGACATGGAGATTCGGCACTATGAGGCTGTAAGCTCGTACATGAAAGTTGCTGAGGCTGCTGTAGTCGGATTCTTCGACAAAAACAAGAAATTCGGTACTCGCACATTGGCTTTCGATAGAGGTGACACATTGTATCCTCAGTTCGACCCTCTTACTGGCGAACTCGTTGTGTTTGCTCGCAAGTATTACGACTTCGACGAGGAAGGCAATGAAAAGATTGAATGGGTAGAGGTGTGGGATGACAAGACATTCTACCGCTTCAAGAAGCAAGTTAACGAAGGCAAGGTTAAGGAAACTATCAAAAGAATTGCCAAGATATTCGGAATAGACGACTATACTTGCGTTGAAGAGAAAGCTCACGGCTTCCCATTTATCCCTGTTGCATACGTAAGGAACGACGATGGTCCATGCTGGTCTGTTGTACAGAAGAACATCGAGGACTACGAGGAAGCTTTCTCTTATCTCTGCGAGAACAACAAGGCTTACGCCTTCCCTATAATGAAGTTGAAGGGCGATGGTGACGACATTACCGTTGTTGGAGATACAGACGGATCGGCTAAGATGATTCAGATTACCGATACGAATGGTGATGCTGACTTCATTAACGGAACAGACGCTTCCGATGCATTTGCGACACAGCTCAACAAGTCGTATGACCTCATCTATGAGCTTTCGTTCACAGTAAAGCCACCGGAGCTGAAGTCTGGTGACCTTCCGGGCGTTGCCATCAAGCTGCTCTATTCTCCTGCCATCGAGGTTGCTGAGAACGATGCTAAGAAGATGCATCCGTTCCTGGATCAACTTGTTCGTATCTCAAAGTACGGTATCGGAGTTGAAGAAAACTGCATGGCCACTATGACCGGTCTTCCTATTCACGCTTGGGTGGAAATCTACGTTCACCAGAATAAATCTGAAATAATTACAAACTTAGCAACAGCAGTTCAGAATAACTTCCTCTCCAAGCAGACTGCATCTGAGCGTTGCCCAGACTTCCCGGTTAACGATGAATACGACCGTATCATGCGCGAGAAGAAGGAAGAGGATCAGCAAGACCTCCTCATGGATATTCAGCGTGCGGATAACGAAACAGAGAACGCCATCGAGCAGGAAAAAGCTACAGCTCAGATTAACGGATACTCAGCCTCAGTAAATACCGGTAACGGAAGAAAGCGTGGGCGCCCCAATAAATTTAACACCGATTCCAACGGCAACAGGTTAGGGGAGTCACATTGGGACGAATTCAACAAGAAGAATTAATAGCCTATGGATGAGTTAAAACGTTCTGTCGATTACAGCAGGAAACGCTTGCAGGCAATCCGAAACTGCGAGAGCCACATATCAGATATTCTCTGGAAATCGACACAGAAGGTAATTACCGCAAGTAAGCGATACAGAGGTGCAGGCAGGCTTTCAAACGAGTCAGCCTTGCTCTCTTACGCCAAGAATGTTACTTCTGAGGCTGAGGAGGGCATCAATAGCTACATCTCTGCGTACTCCAAGGCTTCGTGCAGGATTCTCGGAATAGACAGCGAAAACATCGAATCGTTTCTCGTCAGTGACATCTACGGAAAGACGACAGCTGAAAGAAACGCCGTCTATCTCGGAAACTTTGCAGAAGACATCGTGAGGATGATCAAGGCAGGAACATTGATGGGATATTCTGAACAGCAACTCCTATCTTCCATCCGAACAGGCTATAAGGACCCATACCACACATCGGTTATCACCAAAGCGAAGAGAAAAGACATCAACATCGACGTTCCTTCTTACGGAAAGGGCTATTACAGAAACGACCTATCAGAATATCGTAAGAAACGCTTCTCAGGTGATTGCATTGGCATGGGGCCAGGCAGAGCAGGAGTACGGGGCAGGAGAACAAGGCTATCGGATTCTAGTAAAGAGAGGAAGTAGTTATCCGTGCGACATTTGTCAAAATGAAGCCGATGCCGGACTCCATTCTTTCAAAGATCCATACCCACCATTCCATGTTTCGTGTCAATGTTTTACAGTATATGCATTCAAGGATAATAAAAAGAAATGACATGATAAATTCTGAATTAAATTTTACTTTAGAAGATATTCTTCCGAAGTTCCCGAAAGACTTTCAAGAGAAGATAAGGCACTCCGTAGAGCTGCTGAGAAAGGCTGAAAAGCTTGCGCTGGCATACTCGCCGGACGAAGGCTTCTATCTTTCATTCAGCGCAGGAAAGGATAGCCAGTGTCTGTACCATATCGCCAAGATTGCAGGTGTGAAGTTCAAGGCTCACATGGGTCTCACTTCTGTTGATCCACCGGAAGTAATTAAGTTTGGTCGCGAGCAGTATCCTGACGTAGATATGATAAAGCCGAAAATCAGTATCTACAATCAAGCCCGAAAGGAAGGTATGCTCCCGACAAGACTGATACGATGGTGTTGTAGAGTCTATAAAGAAGGTATTGGCGCAGGTAACGTGGTTCTCATCGGAATCCGTCACGCAGAAAGCAGGCAGCGTTCGGGTAGGAGCGAGGTCGAGATTACCAACCATAAGTACAGCGGCTCTCTTGAAGGCCTTGACGAGTTCCGTGATAAAAGGAACGGTCAGAAGCGTGGTCGTCCAACCCGGTGTGGCATCCACGAGATTAACATCACCAATGCCAGTGATGAGCGTACCATCGGCTGCATCCGAGGCTACGAATCGCTTCTCATCTCTCCAATAATAGAGTGGACCGATGATGAGGTATGGCTATTCTTGAATACACTCGGTATTAAGCATTGCAAGCTCTACGATGAGGGCTATAGCAGAATCGGTTGTCTTTGTTGCCCTATGCACAACTATAAGCAGAAACTCGCCGACTGCAAACGCTATCCGCATATCTATAATAGCTGGATTAAGGCCATCAAGGATATCCAGGCTAGCGGAAGGATGATAGACGAAGGATTGTCGCCGGAAGAGGTGTTCGACTATTGGATATACGGCAAGTCTATCAATGTATGGAGAGAACACCGCAGGCAGCAAACATTGAACTTTTAAATATCAAGATTATGATTGAAGAAACAAAAGGATACACGTTATCCGTTGATACATACAAGAAGGCGAAGGCTCTCAAGATGAAAGACCCTCGCTATTACATCTACGCCAGTCTCCGTGGTTCAGGTATGTCTGTTCGTGACAGCTGGTCTATTGCATTCCAGGGAGAGGGTCTCAACTGGGAGAAATCTTTCCTTGAAAACGAGATGAATACGCTCGAAGCTCAGGAGTCTGTCCAGAAGAGAATCGCAGAAGTGCAGGGAAAGAAAGCGAAGAACGAGAACGCCGAAGAGCTTTCTCCTGAAGAGTTGGCGAAAGCTACCTCTAAGGAGCAGATACTTAAAGACCTGGTGCTGGCTCAGAGAAAAGCCAAGTACGGATCACCAGAGTGGCTTAAGATAGTTGCGTCCATCGCTGACTACAACAAGATTAAGCAGGATGAGATTGATACGGAAAGCACAACTTGTCATTTCTATCTTCCAGTAGATTACCCGTCGGACTGCCAATCTTGCCTGATTTTTAAAAACGGAAAGGCAATTTGTCAAAGGAAGAGTAAGGGTTGACACCCTTACTCGAACTTCCAGTATAATCCATGATGTGTATGTCTAGCACCGGTACAACACGCGTGTACTAATGCAACGTTATGTCCGTTTTTCTTTACGGACTGAACAGAAGGGTAATGTTGTAAAATATTTCCGTTTACATCCATGCAAACTATCTTTTTCCCTTGCATTCTCTTATTATTTCGCATTACCCTCTCTTTTCTTGTTCCATAGTTAGAATTATACTTGGCTGTACACCACTCTAGATTTTCGACTCTGTTATCAGCCTTGTTCTCGTTCTTGTGATTAATCTGAGGTAAGCAAAGAGGATTTGGTATAAAAGCTTCAGCGACAAGTCTATGAATGCTAAAGTTTACATTTGTGTCGTCTCTGCTAAGAAGCAATCCATAATATCCATTAGGCCGCTTATTTAATTTGCGAATTTTACTTCTTCTCGTAACGAAGAAGTCTCCAACCTTTACTATTCTTTCCACAGACCTTACCCTGCCAAGACTACTTACCTGATAAAAGCCTTCGTAGCCTTTAATATCCTTCCACTCTTCTCCTATGAATCCTGTATTCCACTTAAGATTACTTACAGAACAATTTTTAGGATTATTATCTATATAAGAAATATCCTCTGAGTTCGAATCGTTTAAAACAAATGCTGTCGCAACGATCAAACAAAGAGGAATAAGCTTTTTTGAATGCCCGATTCGTAATCTAGCATAGACTCTCCCGTCTTTTCCGTACTCTAATGGTACAGGAATGTCTTTATACTTTTCGTTGCAACGTCTTAAATTGCCAAGATTACTTACCTGGTAATGTCCCTCATATCCGTTTACGTCTTTCCAAATTTCAATACTGTTATCCATCTCAGTGAAATTATAAGTTATCTCAGTGGTTAAAAGAAAGGGAAGGCCCACTGAGTTAGCCTTGTCAGTTGGTAGCTACTCCAACCTATCCCAATGCAAATATACGAAAAAACGTATAAATATCCAAACTGTTTGCGATAAAAATGCATATACATACAATTTTTATACAATCTCTGCGATGACTGCATTATCTTCAAAAATGGTCAGGCGACCTTTCAAAAGAAGAAGGAATAGTTAAATTCGTGTTAAAGTAACTTTGTTTTACTAGAATTTCAGCAGAACCAAGTACCTTTGCAAACAATTAATGTTCACAGATTCTTTCTGCTGAGCATAATTCAAATTATTTTGGTTAACTAAGAGGGGCAGCGTCTTCACAGATGCTGCCCCTCGCTTTTTAAAACAAATATATAAGTAGAAGAAAACTTTGAAGTCAATTAAGGATACTTCTCTCCGGTAACCAACTCAAGTATACCCTTAAGCCTATCATTAAGAAGGTCGTCATTGAATACAGGAAGAATACCGTATGGAGGCAGTTTCTTAGTCTCTGCGGCCTCCAAAATGAACTGGAGTGCCTGTACCAGGGAAGTATGGTCTTGAACGACCTCAAGCAATTTATCGCTCATCCTTGCCTCCTTCCTTCTTAATCTGCTCTGCCATCTCAAGAATAGTCTCGGCGTGCTTATCGCGGTCGATGACTTCCTGTACGGCCTCATCACTCTCCTTACGAAGCTGCTCTTCTGTCTTGCCCTTGTCGGCAGCAGCATTCAGTCTCGCAGACTCACGGGCAAGGTATTCGTCACGAAGCTTCAACTTACCTGCCGTGTATTCCGCATCGCCAGGCAACGATGTATCCGCATACATAAGCTGGGCAAATGCCTCGATGATGTTTCCATCGTCCTTGGAGAACTCATAATGGTCTCCTACAGCAACAGGAACACATTCATCGAGCGCAGCGTACATGGATGTACCGATAGAGTACTCGATTCCCCATGTGCCGGCAATGTTCGCAATCTTGATGAAAGGCAGCGAGCCTCTCTGTAAATGCTTCTTGATATCATCGGGGATATCCTCTCTGAGTGAAGCAACTTCTTTCTTAGACAAGCTCTTACTGAACTTCAGCACGGTGAAGTGTCTTGTCTTGATAGTCTTTCCAAATGGTAATGCCATGATAACAATATTTTAAAGTTCAACTTTTATTTCCTTATACTCGAAATCTGTACAAGAAGGATCTCCTTCCGAAGTAGACATATTCACGGTAGGATGATGACAAACTCCGTCCTTGTAAGAAAAAGCAATCCTTGCAAGTATATACCAGCGGAATAATGTCTCCGCAAGCATCATCGTCAGGATTTACGTATGTATATAAGTTTTGTCCCATGCAATATGGGAACTACAAATACTTCTTCATTAACAATACGCAATCCTTGCAAGTGTAATCAGTCTGCTCCACTGTTC
>CYGL01000190.1_pt1 | contig 32477 bp, 39 predicted proteins | sample 485531 | NCBI WGS metagenome assembly CYGL01 (sample SAMEA3497897, study PRJEB9818) | human gut metagenome | reverse complement strand
GGTTTGGCGCTGATAGTGTTGATACTTCCGTAATGCGATGCGGTAATTGTTGGTGCTGGTGGTGGGCAGCCACGGGGCGAGGATTTCATCAAGGAAACCGTCCTGCAGCTGATCGAGGGAAATATTTTGCTCGTGTAGATGATTACCCAAACGGCGCAGACGAACGACATATTCACGCACCGTACCTGGGCTCATTTCAGTTTGCTCAAAAAGAAATTGCTTAAAGCCGATAATATCGAAAAAATCACTCTGCGTTTTGCAGTGTAAATCACCGCAAAATCGGCACAATGCCGCCCATGACTGTTGTTCCACTTGCCAGCCATTTTCATCAAGCAGCGTGTCCAGGCGGGTAATCTCGATTTTATTCACTATTTTGCCGTCGCGAACTAAGGTAATGCGATCGAGTAATTTACGGCAATGCGCGCAATGGGTCTGGCTGTGTTTAAAGTCTTTAAGATAGCGGCTTAATGGCCGTCTTTTCAGGTGCTGCACCATCATTAAGAACTCCTGGTAGTCAAAGTTAAAGTGCGGCATTTACTGACGTTATAACTTACCCAGTTTAGTGCGTAACCGTTTAATGGCCTGGCTGTGTAACTGACTGACCCGCGATTCCCCGACCTCCAGCACTGCACCAATCTCTTTGAGATTCAGCTCTTCCTGGTAATAGAGGGTTAATACCAGTTTTTCGCGCTCCGGCAACATTTCGATGGCTTCCATCACCCGCTGGCGCAGATTACTGTCCAGCAGTTGTTGTAGCGGGTTTTCTCGCTGATGATCATCAGTAACCAGTTCGATGCTATCGCCGTGCTCTTCGCGCCACTCATCGTAGGAGAAGAGCTGGCTGTTATTGGTGTCGAGCAACATTTGGCGATAATCGGCTATATCGATCCCTAAACGTTCCGCTACCTCAGTTTCCGTGGCGTTGCGGCCAAGTTCCTGCTCCAGTTGCCCTATTGCCTGTGCCACTTCACGCGCGTTGCGTCGCACGCTGCGCGGCACCCAGTCACGGCTGCGAAGTTCATCCAGCATAGCGCCACGGATACGCTGCACTGCGTAAGTTGTAAATGCCGTTCCTTGTAGGGCGTCATAGCGTTCGACGGCATTAAGTAACCCAATGCCGCCCGCCTGTAGCAGATCGTCAAGTTCCACGCTCGCGGGCAGTCGAACCTGCAGGCGCAATGCTTCGTGACGCACCAGCGGGACATAACGCTGCCACAGCGAGTGTTTATCCATTACACCTTCAGCGGTATAGAGTGAATTCACGATAAACAGCCCTGCGTTATATGAGTTATCGGCATGATTATCCGTTTCTGCAGGGTTTTTAATCGGACGATTAGTGGGTGAAATGAGGGGTTATTTGGGGGTTACCGGTAAATTGCGGACAGAAAAACCCCGCCGGTGGCGGGGAAGCACGTTGCTGACAAATTACCATTCATGTTGCCGGATGCGGCGTAAACGCCTTATCCGGCCTACAAAAATGTGCGAATTCAATAAATTGCAATTCAACTTGTAGGCCTGATAAGCGCAGCGCATCAGGTAATTTGGCGTTGCCGTCAGTCTCAGTTAATCAGGTTACGACGATTAACCCTGCAGCAGAGACAGAACCTGCTGCGGTACCTGGTTGGCTTTTGCCAGCACGGAGTTACCGGCCTGCTGAATGATCTGCGCTTTCGACATGTTGGACACTTCGGTCGCATAGTCGGCGTCCTGAATACGGGATTGCGCTTCAGACAGGTTGGTAGTGGTGTTGTTCAGGTTGGTGACGGCGGAATCCAGACGGTTTTGAACGGCACCGAGGGAGGAGCGGAATTTGTCGATCTGGCTGATTGCGTCGTCAAGGGCTTTCAGAGGGTCAGTGGTTGCTTCAGACTTGGTAGTCGCATCTTTAGTGATGGAACCATCAGCAGCTTTATAGACAGTAGAACCTTCACCGTCAGAAACTTTACCATCAGCAAAACCGTAGTAGGTCGCGGTAACGGTTTCGTCATCTTCAGTCGTCAGTGCGCCAGTGGTATCTTTATACACATCTGCGCCACCTGTCTGAACTGCGCCAGCGGTTACGGCATAAGCCTTACCACCTACGTTGGCTGTATAGGAACCATTATTTAAGGTTGATGCCATTGCATCAGCAGAAATAGACGCGCCTTTGAAATCAACGGTACCAGCAGTTTGATCGAATTTAGCTGTCATGCCGCTATCGAAGGTGATCGTTGCATCCTGAGCACCAGCAAACAGTTTATCTACAGTTGCTTTATCAGCAGCCCCCAAATTCGCGGTATTTTTGGTTAAGTTGCCGGTACTATCGAGATACAGCGCATCGCCATTGGTATCGGTGATGGAGCCATCTTTGGCAATGTTAACTTCTTGCTCGGTACCACCGATATTAATTTTACCGGTGTTAGATGCGCCTAAGTACCCTTTCAGTGCCGTTCCAGCATCCGCCTTGGCAACACCAGTAGCATCAAAAGTGTAAGACTTATTGGCTGCATTGTAGGTGTAAGTCGAGGCATCAGCAGCGACTCCTAAGCCAGTATCAGTGCCCGCATAGGTAATGCTATCGCCAGCAGCCGCTTTGCCCAATACATCAGCCGCTGTCGCTTTGTCGAATTTAGTAACGGTGTCTTTGGTATAAGTGATTTTGCCATTAGCATCAGCTGCGCTTGCCGTAAAACCAGCATCAGTAAGATCTTTGCCAGTCGCCTTGGCATTATCAACAGAGCCAGCACCATTCACGTTAAAACCAGCCAGATTTAGCGTATCAGAGTCAATTTTCTTCAGATCAATAGTAATCGTTTCGCCATCGTTCGCGCCGACCTGAATTTTCATCGAGCCATCTTTAGACAGCACGTTCACGCCGTTGAACTGGGTCTGACCAGATACGCGGTCAATTTCGTCCAGACGAGATTTGATTTCGTCCTGGATGGAGTCCAGGTCAGAATCGGAGTTAGTCCCTGTAGTGGCCTGAACCGTCAGTTCACGAATACGCTGTAAGTTGTTGTTGATTTCGGACAGCGCGCCTTCAGTGGTCTGTGCAACAGAAATACCGTCGTTGGCGTTACGTGCAGCCTGAGTCAGGCCTTTAATGTTAGAATTAAAACGGTTAGCAATCGCCTGACCTGCGGCGTCATCCTTCGCGCTGTTAATACGCAAGCCAGAAGACAGACGCTCGATAGAACTCGACAGCGCAGACTGGTTCTTGTTGATATTATTTTGAGTGATCAGCGAGAGGCTGTTGGTATTAATGACTTGTGCCATGATTCGTTATCCTATATTGCAAGTCGTTGATTACGTATTGGGTTTCCACCCGTCGGCTCAATCGCCGTCAACCCTGTTATCGTCTGTCGTAAAACAACCTTTAGAATTTTTTTCACAAACAGCCATTTTTTGTTAGTCGCCGAAATACTCTTTTCTCTGCCCCTTATTCCCGCTATTAAAAAAACAATTAAACGTAAACTTTGCGCAATTCAGGCCGATAACCCCGGTATTCGTTTTACGTGTCGAAAGATAAAAGGAAATCGCATGGCAAGTATTTCATCGCTGGGAGTCGGGTCAGGCCTGGATTTAAGTTCAATCCTTGATAGCCTCACCGCCGCGCAAAAAGCGACGCTAACCCCTATTTCAAATCAGCAATCGTCGTTTACCGCTAAACTTAGCGCCTACGGTACGCTGAAAAGCGCGCTGACGACTTTCCAGACCGCCAATACTGCATTGTCTAAAGCCGATCTTTTTTCCGCCACCAGCACCACCAGCAGCACCACCGCGTTCAGTGCCACCACTGCGGGTAACGCCATCGCCGGGAAATACACCATCAGCGTCACCCATCTGGCGCAGGCGCAAACCCTGACCACGCGCACCACCAGAGACGATACGAAAACGGCGATCGCCACCAGCGACAGTAAACTCACCATTCAACAAGGCGGCGACAAAGATCCGATTACCATTGATATCAGCGCAGCTAACTCGTCGTTAAGCGGGATCCGTGATGCTATCAACAACGCAAAAGCAGGCGTAAGCGCAAGCATCATTAACGTGGGTAACGGTGAATATCGTCTGTCAGTCACATCAAATGATACCGGCCTTGATAATGCGATGACGCTCTCGGTCAGTGGTGATGATGCGCTACAAAGTTTTATGGGCTATGACGCCAGTGCCAGCAGCAACGGCATGGAGGTTTCGGTCGCCGCCCAAAATGCGCAGCTGACGGTCAACAACGTCGCCATCGAGAACAGCAGCAACACCATCAGCGACGCGCTGGAAAACATCACCCTGAACCTGAACGATGTCACCACGGGCAACCAGACGCTGACCATCACTCAGGACACCTCCAAAGCGCAAACAGCGATTAAAGACTGGGTGAATGCCTATAACTCGCTAATAGATACCTTCAGCAGCCTGACCAAATACACCGCCGTAGATGCGGGAGCTGATAGCCAGAGTTCTAGTAATGGCGCACTGCTCGGCGACTCCACGCTGCGGACGATTCAGACGCAGTTGAAGTCGATGCTGAGTAATACCGTCAGTTCTTCCAGCTATAAAACGTTGGCGCAGATTGGTATCACGACCGATCCCAGCGATGGCAAACTGGAACTGGATGCCGACAAACTCACCGCTGCACTGAAAAAAGATGCCAGCGGCGTAGGTGCATTGATTGTTGGCGATGGTAAAAAAACCGGCATCACGACCACCATCGGCAGCAACCTGACCAGTTGGCTTTCGACAACGGGCATTATTAAAGCCGCTACCGATGGCGTTAGTAAGACCCTGAATAAGTTAACTAAAGACTACAACGCCGCCAGCAATCGCATTGATGCGCAGGTCGCGCGCTACAAAGAACAATTTACCCAACTGGACGTTTTAATGACCTCGTTAAACAGCACCAGCAGCTACTTAACGCAGCAGTTCGAAAACAACAGTAATTCCAAGTAATCATTATTCATCGGGAGACAGGTCATGTACGCGGCAAAAGGCACCCAGGCCTATGCACAAATTGGCGTCGAAAGCGCCGTAATGAGCGCCAGTCAACAGCAGCTGGTCACTATGCTATTTGATGGAGTGCTGAGCGCACTGGTTAGAGCGCGCCTGTTTATGCAGGACAACAATCAGCAAGGCAAAGGCGTCTCATTGTCAAAAGCGATCAACATCATTGAGAACGGACTGCGGGTGAGTCTTGATGAAGAGAGCAAAGACGAATTAACCCAAAACTTGATTGCTCTTTATAGCTATATGGTCAGGCGCTTGCTGCAAGCCAATTTACGCAACGATGTCTCCGCAGTCGAAGAAGTGGAAGCATTAATGCGTAATATTGCCGATGCCTGGAAAGAGTCGTTACTCTCCCCTTCTTTGATTCAGGACCCAGTCTGATGAACCATGCACCGCATTTGTATTTCGCCTGGCAACAACTCGTCGAAAAAAGCCAGCTCATGTTACGCCTGGCAACGGAAGAACAATGGGACGAACTCATCGCCAGCGAAATGGCGTATGTGAATGCGGTGCAGGAGATTGCACATCTGACTGAAGAGATTGACCCGTCCACCACGATGCAGGAGCAGCTCCGCCCGATGCTGCGCCTGATTCTCGACAACGAAAGCAAGGTAAAGCAGTTATTACAGATTCGTATGGATGAACTGGCGAAACTGGTCGGTCAGTCATCGATGCAAAAATCGGTGTTAAGTGCCTATGGCGATCAGGGCGGCTTTGTGCTGGCTCCGCAAGATAACTTCTCGTGAATCTTAACGAGCTAATGGTTCGCGAATAATCCGATTACGGCTACGCTTCTAATGTTCCCCTTGAATGGAGTCGAAGAATGCGTAATCCCACGCTGTTACAATGTTTTCACTGGTATTACCCGGAAGGCGGTAAGCTCTGGCCTGAACTGGCCGAGCGCGCCGACGGTTTTAATGATATTGGTATCAATATGGTCTGGTTGCCGCCCGCCTATAAAGGCGCATCGGGCGGGTATTCGGTCGGCTACGACTCCTATGATTTATTTGATTTAGGTGAGTTTGATCAGAAAGGCAGCATCCCTACTAAATATGGCGATAAAGCACAACTGCTGGCCGCCATTGATGCTCTGAAACGTAATGACATTGCGGTGCTGTTGGACGTGGTAGTCAACCACAAAATGGGCGCGGATGAAAAAGAAGCTATTCGCGTGCAGCGTGTAAATGCTGACGACCGTACGCAAATTGATGAAGAAATCATTGAATGCGAAGGCTGGACGCGTTACACCTTCCCCGCCCGTGCCGGGCAATACTCACAGTTTATCTGGGATTTCAAATGTTTTAGCGGTATCGACCATATCGAAAACCCTGATGAAGATGGCATATTTAAAATTGTTAACGACTACACCGGCGAAGGCTGGAACGATCAGGTTGATGATGAATTAGGTAATTTCGATTATCTGATGGGCGAGAATATCGATTTTCGCAATCATGCCGTGACGGAAGAGATTAAATACTGGGCGCGCTGGGTGATGGAACAAACGCAATGCGACGGTTTTCGTCTTGATGCGGTCAAACATATTCCGGCGTGGTTTTATAAAGAGTGGATCGAACACGTACAGGAAGTTGCGCCAAAGCCGCTGTTTATTGTGGCAGAGTACTGGTCGCATGAAGTCGATAAACTGCAAACGTATATTGATCAGGTGGAGGGCAAAACCATGCTGTTCGATGCGCCGCTGCAGATGAAATTCCATGAAGCATCGCGCATGGGGCGCGACTACGACATGACGCAGATTTTCACGGGTACATTAGTGGAAGCCGATCCTTTTCACGCCGTAACCCTCGTTGCCAACCATGACACCCAACCGTTGCAAGCCCTCGAAGCGCCAGTCGAACCGTGGTTTAAACCGCTGGCGTATGCCTTAATTTTGTTGCGGGAAAATGGCGTTCCTTCGGTATTCTATCCGGACCTCTACGGTGCGCATTACGAAGATGTCGGTGGTGACGGGCAAACCTATCCGATAGATATGCCAATAATCGAACAGCTTGATGAGTTAATTCTCGCCCGTCAGCGTTTCGCCCACGGTGTACAGACATTATTTTTCGACCATCCGAACTGCATTGCCTTTAGCCGCAGTGGCACTGACGAATATCCCGGCTGCGTGGTGGTCATGTCGAACGGGGATGATGGACGAAAAAACCATTAATCTGGGAGAGAATTACGGCAATAAAACCTGGCGTGATTTTCTGGGGAACCGGCAAGAGAGCGTAGTAACCGACGAAAACGGTGAAGCGACCTTCTTTTGCAACGGCGGCAGCGTCAGCGTGTGGGTTATCGAAGAGGTGATTTAAATTCATCCCCGGCGGCAAGCCGGGGAGATTTCATTACGGCAGTGGCGTCGGTAACGGCGCTTTATCCAGCGCAGCGGCACACTCTGCCGTCGGGCGATCCACACGCTCCATCGTCATACCATCGTACTCAATGGTGTTACCGTCACGCTCAACCTCGTACAGCTCACGTTTTACGGTAACGTTAGTGAGATCATCTGACATCAATGTCAACTTGCCCGGCACGGCAATCACCCGCTGCCACTGACGGCAATCCAGGGTATCGCCCTCTTTAGTGACAATCAGGCTGCCTATCGCTTCCGGACTGACCAGCGCACGTTGCGGCCCTTTGGTCTGCCAGTAGCCCGCCAGCCAGTCCGGCGCGGGGGTTTTCACGACATTGTTATAGTTTTCGACTTCGGCACAGCCCGCCAGCAACATGAGCGCGCCTGCAATTGCGAGTTTTTTCATCATTCGTCCTGCATGAGAAGAAAAGAGGATTGTGGCATTAAAGCCCTGATGTCGCCAGCCTTTCCAGGTTCAGAGAGAAATTTGATCTAACTATTATTTTTGTGAATTATTACCCCGAAAATAAATTTGCATGATGTATGATTCGCGACTCTTGTTTCAAACCTTCTGAGTTCAGAGGCTACATTCATGTCATGGCAGCAATTCAAACACGCCTGGTTGATTAAATTCTGGGCACCCATCCCTGCGGTCATCGCGGCGGGTATTCTCTCCACTTACTATTTTGGCATTACTGGCACCTTTTGGGCTGTCACGGGTGAATTTACCCGTTGGGGCGGCCAGCTCCTGCAGCTGTTTGGCGTCCATGCTGAAGAGTGGGGTTATTTTAAATTATCCATCTGGAAGGATCGCCATTAACCCGCATCGACGGGATGATGATCCTCGGCATGTTTGGCGGCTGCTTTGCCGCAGCGCTGTGGGCCAACAATGTCAAACTACGCATGCCGCGCAGCCGTATCCGCATTATGCAGGCCATTATTGGCGGTATTATCGCCGGTTTTGGCGCGCGTCTGGCAATGGGCTGTAACCTGGCGGCGTTCTTTACCGGCATTCCTCAGTTCTCGCTGCATGCCTGGTTCTTTGCCATCGCCACTGCCATTGGTTCATGGTTTGGCGCGCGCTTTACCCTGCTGCCCATCTTCCGTATTCCCGTGAAAATGCAGAAAGTTTCTGCCGCCTCACCGCTGACGCAAAAACCGGATCAGGCGCGGCGTCGTTTTCGTCTCGGGATGCTGGTCTTTTTCGGCATGCTGGGCTGGGCGCTGCTCACGGCGATGAACCAACCCAAACTGGGGCTGGCAATGCTGTTTGGCGTCGGCTTTGGTTTACTGATTGAACGTGCGCAAATCTGCTTTACTTCGGCGTTCCGCGATATGTGGATCACCGGACGTACCCACATGGCGAAAGCAATCATTATTGGTATGGCGGTGAGTGCCATCGGGATCTTCAGTTACGTACAGTTAGGTGTTGAACCCAAAATCATGTGGGCGGGACCAAACGCGGTAATTGGTGGTTTACTGTTTGGTTTTGGCATCGTGCTGGCAGGCGGCTGCGAAACCGGTTGGATGTACCGCGCGGTAGAAGGTCAGGTGCACTACTGGTGGGTCGGTCTGGGCAATGTGATCGGCTCAACCATTCTGGCGTATTACTGGGATGATTTCGCTCCGGCGCTGGCCACCGACTGGGACAAAATCAACCTGCTGAAAACCTTTGGCCCGATGGGTGGCCTGCTGGTGACATATTTGCTGTTGTTTACTGCGCTGATGTTGATTATCGGCTGGGAAAAACGCTTCTTCCGCCGTGCGGCACCGCAGACTGCTAAGGAGATCGCATGAAAAATATCATTCCTGATTACCGTCTTGATATGGTGGGTGAACCCTGCCCTTATCCGGCAGTCGCAACCCTTGAGGCGATGCCGCAGTTAAAAAAAGGTGAGATCCTGGAAGTGGTGAGCGACTGTCCGCAGTCGATCAATAATATTCCACTGGATGCTCGTAATCACGGCTATACGGTGCTGGATATTCAGCAAGACGGGCCGACCATTCGTTATTTAATTCAGAAGTAATCCCTCATTCCCGCTGTGGCCAACAGCGGGAATATCGTTGCCTCTGTACCACATAGATTTTACCCGCCCCCTCTCCTATTCTTTTCAGTGTGCTCTCAGGAGGTTGCTATGTGTGGACGCTTTGTCCAATCCCAAACGCGTGAAGATTACCTTGCGCTTCTCGCGGAAGATATTGAACGCGATATTCCCTATGATCCCGAACCCATTGGCAGATACAACGTCGCGCCGGGAACCAAAGTTCTTCTGCTCAGTGAACGTGATGAACACCTTCATCTGGATCCGGTTTTCTGGGGATATGCTCCCGGATGGTGGGATAAACCGCCGCTGATTAACGCCCGCGTAGAAACTGCGGCCACCAGTCGTATGTTTAAACCGCTCTGGCAACATGGTCGGGCAATCTGTTTTGCCGATGGCTGGTTTGAGTGGAAAAAAGAAGGCGACAAAAAACAGCCTTATTTTATCTATCGTGCTGACGGACAACCTGTTTTTATGGCCGCGATAGGTAGCACACCGTTTGAGCGCGGTGACGAAGCCGAAGGATTTTTAATTGTCACTGCAGCAGCAGACCAGGGTCTGGTAGATATTCATGACCGCCGCCCGCTGGTACTGTCGCCAGAAGCTGCGCGGGAATGGATGCGGCAAGAGATTGGCGGTAAAGAAGCATCAGAAATTGCTACCAACGGCTGTGTGCCAGCAAACCAGTTCACCTGGCACCCGGTATCGCGCGCGGTAGGTAATGTCAAAAACCAGGGCGCGGAGTTAATTCAACCTGTTTGATAAGCCAGGAGACTATTGATCAATAATACTGCGTCATAAGAAATCTCTATTAGACAAAGTAGACGCTCCTTCCACATGCGCCACAAGAAACCTCTATTCCAGAGACACAATTACGCCTGATTATTTCCCTAGCCCGGAATATGAATAAAAACATCAACAAAGATTAAATTATTCAAACGTTACTGTTGCGTCTGCGGTCGTAACAACATCCGACGTGGTGATGTGTATCAAATGAGGCCTCTGATGATCAGAGGGTTTATCGCGTATACGGATCGTGGATGGCAGAAAACTTTCAGAATCAGGTTTCCATTTTAAACCAGAAATTGAGTGAGTTTGCCCCATCCATGCCCCACGCGGTGAGATCGGATGTAATTAACAACAGGTTACAAAACCTACACCTGCATGCTCATCACTTCCTGATACGCCGCCACCAGCTTATTACGCACCTGAATCCCCATTTGCATAGAAACTGAGGCTTTTTGCATATCGGTCATCACATCGTTTAACGCCACGCCGGGTTCACCGAGAGTGAATTTTTCTGCCTGCGTGCGGGCAGCTGTTTGTGTATCACTAATGCGATCGAGCGCGGCGTGCAGCTGCCCGGCAAAACTAATGGTCGGTTGCGGCAGTGATTCCTGCGCACGCGCACTCATCGCCGTAGCCTGTAACTGGCTGATAACCCCTTCAATCCCCTGTATCGCTGACATTCTCGTCTCCCGGATAATTTCTGGTAGCAAAGCCTACCAGTAAGTCAATAAGACAAAGGCGCTAAATAACAACAAAAAAACGGGTTTATTGGCGGATAGAAAAAAACGAAAGCACAAATAATGGGAGCGTCAATTTTTCGAGTTTGCTGACCCGGGAGTGAGTCTTGTTCCACTTTGCCAATAACGCCGTCCATAATCAGCCACGAGGTGCGCGATGAATGCGACTGCAGCCCAGACAAAATCTCTTGAGTGGCTTAATCGCCTGCGTGCGAATCCGAAAATTCCATTGATTGTTGCCGGTTCCGCGGCAGTGGCGGTCATGGTCGCACTGATCCTGTGGGCGAAAGCCCCCGACTACCGCACATTATTCAGCAATCTTTCCGATCAGGATGGTGGCGCAATTGTCAGCCAACTGACGCAAATGAATATTCCTTACCGCTTCAGCGAAGCCAGCGGCGCTATTGAAGTTCCGGCAGATAAAGTTCACGAACTGCGTCTGCGCCTGGCACAACAAGGTTTGCCCAAAGGCGGCGCGGTCGGTTTCGAACTACTCGATCAGGAAAAGTTTGGTATCAGCCAGTTCAGAGAACAGGTGAATTATCAGCGGGCGCTGGAAGGCGAGCTTTCTCGTACCATCGAAACTATCGGCCCGGTAAAAGGGGCGCGCGTACATCTGGCAATGCCGAAACCGTCTTTATTCGTCCGTGAACAAAAATCCCCTTCTGCATCGGTGACGGTAAATCTGTTACCCGGCCGCGCACTCGATGAAGGGCAAATTAGCGCCATTGTACATCTGGTTTCCAGCGCGGTTGCTGGTCTGCCGCCGGGGAACGTCACGCTGGTGGATCAGGGTGGACATCTGTTAACCCAGTTCAACACCAGCGGGCGCGATCTTAATGACGCTCAGTTGAAATATGCCAGCGATGTCGAAGGCCGTATTCAGCGGCGTATTGAAGCGATCCTGTCGCCTATTGTTGGTAACGGTAATATTCACGCCCAGGTCACGGCGCAGCTGGACTTCGCCAGTAAAGAACAAACGGAAGAACAGTATCGCCCTAACGGTGATGAATCTCATGCGGCGCTTCGTTCACGCCAGCTTAATGAGAGCGAGCAAAGCGGTTCCGGTTATCCGGGCGGCGTACCGGGGGCGTTGTCGAATCAACCGGCACCTGCGAATAACGCGCCAATCAGCACGCCTCCGGCAAATCAAAATAACCGCCAGCAGCAGGCGAGCACCACCAGCAATAGCGGGCCGCGTAGCACACAGCGGAATGAAACCAGTAACTACGAAGTCGATCGCACCATTCGTCATACCAAAATGAACGTGGGCGATGTGCAACGTCTGTCAGTCGCGGTAGTGGTGAATTACAAAACCTTGCCAGACGGTAAACCATTGCCTCTCAGCAACGAACAGATGAAGCAAATTGAAGATCTGACCCGCGAGGCGATGGGCTTTTCTGAAAAACGCGGTGACTCGCTCAATGTCGTTAACTCGCCGTTCAATAGCAGTGACGAAAGCGGCGGAGAACTGCCGTTCTGGCAACAGCAAGCGTTTATCGATCAGTTGCTGGCTGCCGGTCGCTGGTTGCTGGTACTGCTGGTGGCGTGGCTGCTGTGGCGGAAAGCGGTACGCCCGCAGTTAACACGTCGCGCCGAGGCGATGAAAGCTGTACAGCAACAGGCGCAGGCCCGTGAGGAAGTGGAAGATGCGGTGGAAGTCCGCCTGAGCAAAGACGAACAACTCCAACAACGACGCGCTAACCAACGTCTGGGGGCAGAAGTCATGAGCCAGCGTATCCGTGAAATGTCTGATAACGATCCGCGCGTGGTGGCGCTGGTCATTCGCCAGTGGATAAATAACGATCATGAGTAACCTGACAGGCACCGATAAAAGCGTCATCCTGCTGATGACCATTGGCGAAGACCGGGCGGCAGAGGTGTTCAAGCACCTCTCCCAGCGCGAAGTGCAAACCCTTAGCGCTGCAATGGCGAACGTCACGCAGATCTCCAACAAGCAGCTAACCGATGTGCTGGCGGAATTTGAGCAAGAAGCTGAACAGTTTGCCGCACTGAATATCAACGCCAACGATTATCTGCGTTCGGTATTGGTCAAAGCTCTGGGTGAAGAACGTGCCGCCAGCCTGCTGGAAGATATTCTCGAAACTCGCGATACCGCCAGCGGTATTGAAACGCTCAACTTTATGGAGCCGCAGAGCGCCGCCGATCTGATTCGCGATGAGCATCCGCAAATTATCGCCACCATTCTGGTGCATCTGAAGCGCGCGCAGGCCGCCGATATTCTGGCGTTGTTCGATGAACGTCTGCGCCACGACGTGATGTTGCGTATCGCCACCTTTGGCGGCGTGCAGCCAGCCGCGCTGGCGGAACTGACCGAAGTACTGAATGGCTTGCTCGACGGTCAGAATCTCAAGCGCAGCAAAATGGGCGGCGTGAGAACAGCAGCCGAAATTATCAACCTGATGAAAACTCAGCAGGAAGAAGCCGTTATTACCGCCGTGCGCGAATTCGACGGCGAGCTGGCGCAAAAAATTATCGACGAGATGTTCCTGTTCGAAAATCTGGTGGATGTCGACGATCGCAGCATTCAGCGTCTGTTGCAGGAAGTGGATTCCGAATCGCTGTTGATCGCGCTGAAAGGGGCCGAGCAGCCACTGCGCGAGAAATTCCTGCGCAATATGTCGCAGCGTGCCGCCGATATTCTGCGCGACGATCTCGCCAACCGTGGTCCGGTGCGTCTGTCGCAGGTGGAAAACGAACAGAAAGCGATTCTGCTGATTGTGCGCCGCCTTGCCGAAACTGGCGAGATGGTAATTGGCAGCGGCGAGGATACCTATGTCTGATAATCTGCCGTGGAAAACCTGGACGCCGGACGATCTCGCGCCACCACAGGCAGAGTTTGTGCCCATGGTCGAGCCGGAAGAAACCATCATTGAAGAGGCCGAACCCAGCCTTGAGCAGCAACTGGCGCAACTGCAAATGCAGGCCCATGAGCAAGGTTATCAGGCGGGGATTGCCGAAGGTCGCCAGCAAGGTCATGAGCAGGGCTATCAGGAAGGACTGGCCCGGGGGCTGGAGCAAGGTCTGGCAGAGGCGAAGTCTCAACAAGCGCCAATTCATGCCCGGATGCAGCAACTGGTCAGCGAATTTCAAACTACCCTTGATGCGCTTGATAGTGTGATTGCTTCGCGCCTGATGCAGATGGCGCTGGAGGCGGCACGTCAGGTGATCGGTCAGACGCCAACAGTGGATAACTCGGCACTGATCAAACAGATCCAACAGTTGTTGCAGCAAGAACCGTTATTCAGCGGTAAACCACAGCTGCGCGTGCACCCGGATGATCTGCAACGTGTGGATGATATGCTCGGCGCAACCTTAAGTTTGCATGGCTGGCGCTTGCGGGGCGATCCCACACTCCATCCTGGCGGCTGTAAAGTCTCCGCCGATGAAGGCGATCTCGACGCCAGTGTCGCCACTCGCTGGCAAGAACTCTGCCGTCTGGCAGCACCAGGAGTGGTGTAATGACCACGCGCCTGACTCGCTGGCTAACCACGCTGGATAACTTTGAAGCCAAAATGGCGCAGTTGCCTGCGGTACGTCGCTATGGGCGATTAACCCGCGCTACCGGGCTGGTGCTGGAAGCCACCGGATTACAATTGCCGCTCGGCGCAACCTGTGTCATTGAACGCCAGAACGGCAGCGAAACGCACGAAGTAGAAAGCGAAGTCGTTGGCTTTAACGGTCAACGGCTGTTTTTAATGCCGCTGGAGGAAGTGGAAGGTGTCCTGCCCGGCGCGCGGGTTTATGCCAAAAACATTTCGGCTGAAGGACTGCAAAGCGGCAAGCAGTTGCCGCTCGGTCCGGCGTTATTAGGTCGCGTTCTGGACGGCAGCGGTAAGCCGCTCGATGGCCTGCCCTCCCCCGATACGACGGAAACCGGTGCGCTGATTACCCCGCCATTTAACCCGTTGCAACGTACACCGATTGAACATGTGCTGGACACCGGCGTGCGCCCAATCAATGCCCTGCTTACCGTTGGGCGTGGGCAGCGTATGGGGCTGTTTGCCGGGTCCGGCGTTGGTAAAAGTGTGCTGCTGGGGATGATGGCACGTTACACCCGCGCCGATGTCATTGTCGTGGGTTTGATTGGTGAACGTGGGCGCGAAGTAAAAGATTTTATTGAGAATATCCTCGGTGCCGAAGGGCGTGCACGCTCCGTGGTGATTGCCGCTCCGGCGGATGTCTCTCCGCTTCTGCGAATGCAAGGTGCCGCCTATGCCACGCGCATTGCCGAAGATTTTCGCGATCGTGGTCAGCATGTGTTGCTGATTATGGACTCCCTCACCCGCTACGCGATGGCCCAGCGTGAAATTGCGCTGGCGATTGGCGAACCACCCGCCACCAAAGGTTATCCCCCGTCGGTGTTTGCCAAATTACCGGCACTGGTCGAGCGTGCCGGAAATGGCATTAGCGGCGGCGGATCGATTACCGCGTTTTATACCGTGCTCACCGAGGGCGATGACCAGCAGGACCCCATTGCCGACTCCGCGCGGGCAATCCTCGACGGTCACATTGTGCTGTCTCGCCGACTGGCGGAAGCCGGGCACTATCCGGCTATCGATATTGAAGCGTCGATCAGCCGCGCAATGACGGCGTTGATCAGCGAGCAACATTACGCGCGAGTGCGCACCTTCAAACAGCTGTTGTCGAGTTTTCAGCGTAACCGAGATCTGGTTAGCGTCGGCGCGTATGCCAAAGGCAGCGATCCGATGCTCGATAAAGCCATCGCCCTGTGGCCGCAGCTGGAGGGCTATTTGCAACAAGGCATTTTTGAACGCGCGGACTGGGAAGCGTCTCTCCAGGGGCTGGAGCGTATTTTCCCGACAGTGTCATAACCCAGGAGATAACGGCAGATGGCAGAACATGGCGCGCTGGCGACCCTGAAAGATCTGGCAGAAAAAGAGGTAGAGGATGCCGCGCGCCTGCTGGGTGAAATGCGTCGCGGGTGTCAGCAGGCGGAAGAACAGCTCAAAATGCTGATCGATTATCAGAATGAATATCGCAATAACCTCAACAGCGATATGAGTGCCGGGATGACCAGCAACCGCTGGATCAACTATCAGCAGTTTATCCAGACGCTGGAAAAAGCCATTACTCAGCATCGCCAGCAACTTAATCAGTGGACGCAGAAAGTTGACATTGCCCTGAACAGCTGGCGAGAAAAGAAACAACGTTTGCAGGCCTGGCAGACACTGCAGGAACGGCAATCCACGGCGGCACTGCTTGCAGAAAACCGCCTCGATCAGAAAAAGATGGATGAGTTCGCCCAGCGCGCCGCCATGAGGAAACCTGAATGATTCGCTTAGCGCCCTTAATTACCGCCGACGTTGACACCACCACATTGCCTGGCGGCAAAGCCAGCGATGCTGCACAAGATTTTCTCGCGTTGTTGAGCGAAGCATTAGCAGGCGAGACAACTACCGACAAAGCGGCCCCCCAGTTGCTGGTGGCAACAGATAAGCCCACGACAAAAGGCGAGCCGCTGGTCAGCGAGATTCTTGCCGATGCGCAACAAGCGGATTTACTGATCCCTGTGGATGAAACACCGCCTGTCATCAACGACGAACAATCCACATCAACACCATTAACCACCGCTCAAACGATGACGATGGCTGCGGTGGCTGGCAACAATACGGCAAAAGACGAAAAAGCGGATGATCTGAATGAAGACGTCACCGCAAGCCTGAGCGCCCTTTTTGCGATGTTGCCGGGTTTTGACAATACGCCCAAAGTGACTGATGTGCCGTCAACCGTGTTACCGGCAGAGAAACCAACGCTCTTCACAAAACTGACTTCTGCGCAACTCACAACAGCACAGCCTGATGATGCCCCCGGCACGCCAGCTCAGCCATTAACACCGCTGGTAGCAGAAGCCCAGAGTAAAGCGGAAGTCATCAGCACACCTTCACCGGTGACCGCTGCCGCCAGCCCGCTAATCACTTCACACCAGACACAGCCACTGCCCACCGTCGCCGCGCCTGTGTTGAGTGCACCGCTGGGTTCTCACGAATGGCAACAATCATTAAGCCAGCATATTTCGCTGTTCACCCGCCAGGGGCAACAAAGTGCAGAGTTGCGTCTGCACCCGCAGGATTTAGGTGAAGTGCAAATCTCCCTCAAAGTGGATGATAACCAGGCGCAAATCCAGATGGTTTCACCGCATCAACACGTACGCGCCGCCCTGGAAGCAGCGCTTCCGGTACTGCGAACGCAGCTGGCCGAAAGTGGCATTCAGTTAGGGCAAAGCAACATCAGTGGCGAAAGCTTTAGTGGTCAGCAGCAGGCCGCTTCCCAACAACAGCAAAGCCAACGCACAGTAAACCATGAACCTCTGGCGGGGGAAGACGACGATACGCTTCCGGTTCCCGTCTCTTTACAAGGGCGTGTAACAGGCAACAGCGGCGTTGATATTTTCGCCTAACGTCAGAGATAGCACCGTAATCCGCGTCTTTTCCCCGCTTTGTTGCGCTCAAGACGCAGGATAATTAGCCGATAAGCAGTAGCGACACAGGAAGACCGCAACACATGACTGATTACGCGATAAGCAAGAAAAGCAAGCGATCGCTTTGGATCCCGATTCTGGTATTCATTACCCTCGCGGCCTGTGCCAGCGCAGGTTACAGCTACTGGCATTCGCATCAGGTTGCCGCTGACGACAAAGCGCAGCAACGCGTCGTACCCTCCCCGGTCTTCTACGCGCTGGATACCTTCACGGTCAATTTGGGCGATGCGGATCGCGTGCTTTATATCGGCATAACCCTGCGCCTGAAAGATGAAGCTACCCGCTCGCGGCTGAGTGAGTATTTGCCGGAAGTCCGTAGCCGTTTGCTGTTACTGTTTTCGCGTCAGGATGCTGCCGTACTGGCGACAGAAGAAGGCAAGAAAAACCTGATTGCCGAGATTAAAACCACGCTTTCCACCCCGCTTGTTGCCGGGCAACCGAAACAGGATGTCACCGACGTGCTGTATACCGCTTTTATTCTGCGATAACGACATGGGCGATAGTATTCTTTCTCAAGCTGAAATTGATGCGCTGTTGAATGGTGACAGCGAAGTCAAAGACGAACCGACAGCCAGTGTTAGCGGCGAAAGTGACATTCGTCCGTACGATCCGAATACCCAACGACGGGTTGTGCGCGAACGTTTGCAGGCGCTGGAAATCATTAATGAGCGCTTTGCCCGCCATTTTCGTATGGGGCTGTTCAACCTGCTGCGTCGTAGCCCGGATATAACCGTCGGGGCCATCCGCATTCAGCCGTACCATGAATTTGCCCGCAACCTGCCGGTGCCGACCAACCTGAACCTTATCCATCTGAAACCGCTGCGCGGCACAGGGCTGGTGGTGTTTTCACCGAGTCTGGTGTTTATCGCCGTGGATAACCTGTTTGGCGGCGATGGACGCTTCCCGACCAAAGTGGAAGGTCGCGAGTTTACCCATACCGAACAGCGCGTCATCAACCGCATGTTAAAGCTGGCGCTTGAAGGCTATAGCGACGCCTGGAAGGCGATTAATCCGCTGGAAGTTGAGTACGTGCGTTCGGAAATGCAGGTGAAATTTACCAATATCACCACCTCGCCGAACGACATTGTGGTTAACACGCCGTTCCATGTGGAGATTGGCAACCTGACCGGCGAATTTAATATCTGTCTGCCATTCAGCATGATCGAGCCGCTACGGGAATTGTTGGTTAACCCGCCGCTGGAAAACTCGCGTAATGAAGATCAGAACTGGCGCGATAACCTGGTGCGCCAGGTGCAGCATTCACAGCTGGAGCTGGTCGCCAACTTTGCCGATATCTCGCTACGCCTGTCGCAGATTTTAAAACTGAAACCCGGCGACGTCCTGCCGATAGAAAAACCCGATCGCATCATCGCCCATGTTGACGGCGTCCCGGTGCTGACCAGTCAGTATGGCACTCTCAACGGTCAGTATGCGTTACGGATAGAACATTTGATTAACCCGATTTTAAATTCTCTGAACGAGGAACAGCCCAAATGAGTGACATGAATAATCCGGCCGATGACAACAACGGCGCAATGGACGATCTGTGGGCTGAAGCGTTGAGCGAACAAAAATCAACCAGCAGCAAAAGCGCTGCCGACGCGGTGTTCCAGCAATTTGGCGGTGGTGATGTCAGCGGAACGTTGCAGGATATCGACCTGATAATGGATATTCCGGTCAAGCTGACCGTCGAGCTGGGCCGTACGCGGATGACCATCAAAGAGCTGTTGCGTCTGACGCAAGGGTCCGTCGTGGCGCTGGACGGTCTGGCGGGCGAACCACTGGATATTCTGATCAACGGTTATTAATCGCCCAGGGCGAAGTGGTGGTCGTTGCCGATAAATATGGCGTGCGGATCACCGATATCATTACTCCGTCTGAGCGAATGCGTCGCCTGAGCCGTTAGTGATGAATAACCACGCTACTGTGCAATCTTCCACGCCGGTTTCTGCTGCGCCACTGCTGCAGGTCAGCGGCGCACTCATCGCCATTATTGCCCTGATCCTCGCTGCTGCCTGGCTGGTAAAACGGTTGGGATTTGCCCCGAAACGCACTGGCGTTAACGGTCTGAAAATTAGCGCCAGTGCTTCGCTGGGCGCGCGTGAACGGGTTGTGGTGGTCGATGTGGAAGATGCACGGCTGGTGCTCGGCGTTACCGCAGGGCAAATCAATCTGCTGCATAAACTTCCCCCTTCAGCACCAACAGAAGAGATACCGCAGACCGATTTTCAGTCGGTCATGAAAAATTTGCTTAAGCGTAGTGGGAGATCCTGATGCGTCGTTTGTTGTCTGTCGCACCTGTCCTTCTCTGGCTGGTTACGCCCCTCGCCTTCGCGCAACTGCCGGGTATCACCAGCCAGCCGCTGCCTGGCGGTGGACAAAGCTGGTCGCTCCCGGTGCAGACGCTGGTGTTCATCACCTCGTTGACGTTTATTCCGGCAATTTTACTGATGATGACCAGTTTCACCCGCATCATCATTGTTTTTGGTTTATTGCGTAACGCGCTGGGAACGCCCTCCGCGCCACCTAACCAGGTATTGCTGGGGCTGGCACTATTTTTGACCTTTTTTATTATGTCACCGGTGATCGATAAAATTTATGTCGATGCGTACCAGCCATTCAGCGAAGAGAAAATATCAATGCAGGAGGCGCTGGAAAAAGGGGCGCAGCCGCTACGTGAGTTTATGCTGCGTCAGACCCGTGAGGCAGATTTAGGGTTGTTTGCCAGACTAGCGAATACCGGCCCGTTGCAGGGACCTGAAGCCGTGCCGATGCGCATTTTGCTCCCGGCCTACGTGACCAGCGAGTTGAAAACCGCATTTCAGATAGGCTTCACGATTTTCATTCCTTTTTTGATTATCGACCTGGTGATTGCCAGCGTGTTGATGGCATTGGGGATGATGATGGTCCCCCCCGCCACCATTGCTCTGCCCTTTAAACTGATGCTGTTTGTACTGGTGGATGGCTGGCAATTGCTGGTCGGTTCGCTGGCGCAGAGCTTTTACAGCTAGAGAGGCAAAATGACACCTGAATCGGTCATGATGATGGGGACTGAAGCGATGAAAGTCGCGCTGGCACTGGCTGCCCCGCTGTTGCTGGTGGCGCTGGTCACGGGCCTTATCATCAGTATTTTGCAGGCCGCCACGCAGATCAACGAAATGACGCTGTCGTTTATTCCAAAAATCATCGCCGTATTTATTGCCATTATTATTGCCGGACCGTGGATGCTCAATCTGTTGCTGGATTACGTCCGCACCTTGTTCACTAACCTGCCGTATATCATCGGGTAGCCCGTACAATGATGCAGGTGACAAGCGATCAATGGCTTTCCTGGCTAAGTCTGTACTTCTGGCCGTTACTGCGCGTGCTGGCGCTCATTTCTACCGCGCCAATTCTGAGCGAACGCAGCGTGCCGAAACGGGTAAAACTGGGTCTGGCAATGATGATCACGTTCGCTATTGCCCCATCATTACCTGCCAACGATGTTCCTGTTTTTTCGTTCTTTGCTCTGTGGCTGGCCGTGCAGCAGATCCTGATCGGCATTGCGCTTGGTTTTACCATGCAATTTGCCTTTGCCGCTGTGCGAACCGCTGGCGAAATTATCGGTCTGCAAATGGGGCTGTCATTTGCGACGTTTGTCGATCCGGCCAGCCATCTCAATATGCCTGTTTTAGCGCGTATCATGGATATGCTGGCGTTACTACTGTTCCTGACATTTAACGGTCATTTATGGTTGATTTCACTGCTGGTCGATACCTTTCACACCCTGCCAATTGGTGGCGAACCGTTGAACAGCAATGCGTTTCTGGCACTCACCAAAGCAGGGAGTTTGATTTTCCTTAACGGGCTAATGCTGGCGTTACCGCTCATTACTCTGCTGCTGACACTGAATCTGGCATTAGGTTTACTTAATCGTATGGCCCCGCAATTATCCATTTTTGTTATTGGATTTCCATTAACTCTGACTGTCGGTATCTCTTTAATGGCGGCATTAATGCCGTTAATTGCACCTTTTTGCGAACATTTATTCAGTGAGATGTTTAATTTGCTGGCTGATATTATTAGTGAATTGCCATTAATATAATTCCGTAACGTTTATCATGTTATCCTAAGGATTATCCGAAAAATAATACCTACGAACATCTTCCAGGATACTCCTGCGGCGAAATATTTGTTTTAAGGTCACTCACATATCGCAACATTTACTTTACTTTAAGACAATTCCAGGCAAATTATACAACACTTTACGGGATAGTAAGTCCGCCTGAAAAATCGCGAGAGTGGCGCATTAGGTGACCCATGTTGTTCCGTTTAGTCATGATGAAATATTCAGGTAAGGGGAATTATCGTTACGCATTGAGTGAGGGTATGCCATGTCAACGATTATTATGGATTTATGTAGTTACACCCGACTAGGTTTAACCGGGTATCTGTTGAGTAGAGGGGTTAAAAAAAGAGAAATCAACGACATTGAAACCGTTGATGACCTTGCCATAGCTTGTGATTCACAGCGCCCTTCAGTGGTGTTTATTAATGAGGACTGTTTCATCCATGATGCTTCTTACAGTCAGCACATCAAGCACATCATTAATCAACATCCCAATACGTTATTTATCGTTTTTATGGCAATTGCCAATGTTCATTTTGATGAATATCTATTGGTCAGAAAAATTTATTGATAAGTTCTAAATCGATTAAACCGGAATCTCTCGACGATATCCTTGGCGATATTCTGAAAAAAGAGACAACGATAACCTCTTTTTTAAATATGCCGACGTTATCATTGAGCCGAACCGAATCGAGTATGTTGCGAATGTGGATGGCAGGTCAGGGAACCATTCAAATCTCTGACCAAATGAATATCAAAGCCAAGACCGTTTCATCGCATAAAGGTAATATTAAACGTAAGATCAAAACGCATAATAAACAGGTTATCTACCATGTCGTCCGACTGACGGATAATGTGACTAATGGTATTTTTGTCAACATGCGCTAACACATTCTGACTGGTGGTTTCCCACCAGTCAGGCTGAATAAGATTACTCTGCTTTCTCCACAAAGATACCGTCCTGATGCCCTGCTTCATTAAAGAACCAGATGCCGAGCGGGTAGTCTTCCAGCGAAACCAGGTACATTGTGCCTTCACTAAACTCCTCAACTGCCAGTACCACGCCAGGACGACGCGGACCGCCATCCGTTTTGACTGTTACCCGATCATTCACCTTCATCGTTTTCCTCCTGTGGCTTTGTGCCAGTGTAGAACAATTTCGTTTTTCTGGCAGCGCCAGGCGCGCGCGAGTGCTGATTTTCTCGACGGTCTATACTTAAGAGATGCCAGGCGGACTTAACGACTGGCGGCAACAACAGAGTAACGGTTGCGAGGAAAGATGATGAAAACCGCAAAAGAGTACAGCGATACCGCAAAACGTGAGGTCAGCGTCGATGTCGATGCCCTGCTGGCGGCGATCAATGAAATTAGCGAAAGCGAAGTTCATCGCAGCCAGAACGATTCTGAACACGTTAGCGTCGATGGACGTGAATATCATACATGGCGTGAATTGGCGGATGCCTTCGAACTGGATATTCATGACTTCAGCGTCTCTGAAGTGAATCGTTGAATGCACAATAAAAAATCCCGACCCTGAGGGGTCGGGATGAAACTTGCTTAAGCAAGAAGCACTTAAAAAATTCGTTACACCAGGAAATCTGATGTGTTCATCACCTTATACCGCAATTTTTTCGCTGACAAGAAAATATTCGACGATATGAATGATTAACGCTACTTATGAATAGAAATGTGACGTGCGTCACCCCTTGGTGGCTCTGGCGTCAACGGGATCGCTCCCGAAAAAATCATCTTTGATTATTTGTGCTGTTTTGAGAATCATCCTGGTAAGGGGAGAACTGCGCGACCATGTTTTCAATTCAACAACCACTACTGGTTTTTAGCGATCTTGATGGCACCCTGCTGGACAGTCATAGTTATGACTGGCAACCGGCTGCCCCCTGGCTCAGCCGTTTACGCGAAGCGAATGTTCCCGTCATTCTCTGTAGCAGTAAAACTTCAGCGGAAATGCTGTACTTGCAAAAAACGTTGGGGCTACAAGGGTTACCGCTGATTGCCGAAAATGGCGCAGTGATCCAGCTTGCTGAACAATGGCAGGATATAGACGGTTTTCCACGCATCATCTCAGGTATTAGCCATGGCGAAATCAGCCAGGTTTTAAATACGCTACGCGAGAAAGAACATTTTAAATTCACGACTTTCGATGATGTCGACGATGCAACCATCGCCGAATGGACGGGATTAAGCCGTAGCCAGGCGGCGCTGACGCAGCTGCATGAGGCGTCGGTAACGCTAATCTGGCGCGACAGTGACGAGCGTATGGCACAATTTACCGCTCGTCTGAACGAACTGGGCTTACAGTTTATGCAGGGTGCGCGCTTCTGGCACGTACTGGATGCCTCTGCCGGAAAAGATCAGGCTGCCAACTGGATTATCGCGACCTATCAACAATTGTCAGGCAAACGCCCAACCACACTTGGCCTGGGCGATGGGCCAAACGATGCGCCCTTACTGGAGGTAATGGATTACGCGGTGATTGTGAAAGGGCTAAACCGTGAAGGGGTGCATCTGCATGATGAGGATCCGGCCCGCGTCTGGCGAACGCAGCGTGAAGGACCGGAAGGCTGGGGTGAAGGGCTGGACCATTTTTTCTCCGCCCGTTAAGCGTTATCGCTCGCGCATACCCGATTACGCCCGGCCTGTTTAGCGAGATAAAGTCGACGGTCAGCCAGTGACTGGAGTTGTTCAAAATCATAATCACCGGTTTCCTCGCTGCTACTTACCCCCAGCGAGGCACTGATGCGTATCGTCGTACTCTTAGCAATCAACATCTCTTTTTCATTTAACTTCAGGCGAATACGTTCTGCGACTTCCGCAGCCTCCGTCAGACTCGCGCCTGGCAGAATCACACAAAACTCCTCACCACCGACCCGCCCGGCAACGTCCTGCGCACGCAAGGAACTGCTAATTAATCCGGCAGCATGAGAAAGAACACGGTCGCCCGCCTGATGACCAAAGCGGTCATTAATCGCTTTAAAATGGTCAAGATCGACCTGAATGACAGAAAAAGGATGTTGGTGCGTCTGATACAATTTAGCGAGCGGACGGGCTTTTTCGAACAGTGCGCCACGGTTATATAAACGCGTTAAGGTGTCGTGCCACGCCTGCCACTGCAACGAGCTTTGCAGAACATACATGTTGCTAACCATCCGGCGAATCACATACCAGGAGATGAGTAACATGGTGGTAAAGAGCGCCCACAGCAGGGTTAATGCAATGCTGATACTGCCGAAATCGCCGCGCACGCCTTCGCTTAACGTATGGACGCGCACCAGCACACCGTCGAAATGGTCCAGACGTTCCCAGCTAACATAGCGACTGTCCATACGAATGCCGCCCCGCGTGTCATGTTCCATCGCCTGCGCCAGCAAGGCCAGTTCACGAGGATCAAAAATATTCCCTGTTGGATGGTCAGGATTGGAAGAGGTCAAAAATCTCAGCTTACTGTCATAGAGCTGATACTCACCATCGAGGTTTTTATCGATGGCGTTTCTTAAAAATTGCTGCATGGTACGCACGGGAATACTCATCCCCAGCACGCCATACCAGTAGTTATTACTGTCTACTGGAACACTGACGGTAACCTGCGGTTCAGTATTGCTGGCGTGTTCCGGTTGCGAAGTAAACCAGCGTACTGCGCGGTGACGATTTTCTCGTTGCGAATGGCCGATAAACCAGGGTTGGGTGACATAGCCGTAATAACGCGTTGGTACATTGCGCGTAAACAAGGTCGGCTGCGTCGAAACGTAAAATCCGGCACGCGAGACATACATCGCCTGTTCAACCATCGACGAGGTGTTGTGCGCCAGTCGCAGCAAGTAACCAACTTCCAGTGCAGCGGTAATTTCATTGTCGAGGCTTTCATTTTCGCGAGACAGGAGATTCCCCTCGCTGACTAATGCATCCGATACGCCATTGACTGACAGGGTGCGTCGTCGGTTGAGTTCAATTTGCCAGGCGTGCTCGTCGCGATGCTGTTCGAACTCGGTTACAGCATTACGCAGTGAAGTGAAATCCAGTGGCGCTACGAGAGCTTCGCGCATGCCATTACGCAAAAAGATCAGTTTGTCGACGTTATACTGCAAATGCTTATCGAGCGCGTTGGCTACGTTTTCCAGATGATTACGCTGGCTGGAGATATAGGCATCTTCCAGCACCACTACTTCACGCCAGGTGAGCAAGGTGGAAAAAAGCAATACCACGATAAAGCAGAGATTAACGACATGACCAGGCCCCAGGCGGCGTGCGAGTTTTTTCAACCAGCTCTGGTTTTCCATTTTTGTCTCGTGCTGCACCCTGACGACTCCCAACCTGCTTTTTTATGATTCTGGCATAACCTGGCGATAGCGTACCGCAAAACAGCGATAATTTTATAATGGTGGCATGATAAGACGCGACAGACATCGATAGTTTTATAACGTAGGCATGATAAGACGCGATAGCGTCGCATCAGGCAATTCAGTGCAGACACTGGCACACCCGACCGGATGCGACGTGAGCGCCACATCCGGTCGGGTGTTAATGATACCCTTTCAAACTTCTTCCGCAGGACGACTTCCCTCCCCCGGAACAAGCTCGGTTTCATGAAAAGCTTCCCGCTTGACCCCGTAACCGTCATACCAACGACACTCAACCATACCGCTGGAGTATCCGGTGACAATCATCCGCGGGCCGCCCTCTTTAACCGTAACTTCCTCACTAACCATAAAGCTCATACTCGCCTCCTTTTTTCGAGTGAAACTTGTTCACCTTAGTTGAAGATGGCGAATTTTGCATAATAGCCTGTGCGAGTATTAATGTGCCTGACCGCGTATTTTCGCTACGGCTTTCACTCCCAGCACCACGATGCCGCCGATGATAAATCCAAGAATCAGATTTAAAACAGTCGGTAATATCATCGCCACCACTGCACTTTGCTGCCCGGCGAAATGTTCAATGGCGTGATGCAGCGGCGCAATACCATGTACCACAATCCCGCCGCCGACGAGGAACATCGCCAGCGTGCCGACAATCGATAACGCTTTCATCAGCCAGGGAGCGATAATCAATAATCCTTTACCTAATGCCTGCATCAGCGCGCTGGATTTTTCCGCCAGCCAATACCCCAGGTCATCAATCTTAACGATAACCCCTACCAGACCGTAGACGCCCACGGTCACTACCAGCGCGATGCCTGAAAGCACCAGCACCTGATTAAGCAACGGCGCTTCGGCCACAATCCCCAGCGTGATGGCGACGATTTCGGCAGACAATATAAAATCGGTACGAATCGCCCCTTTTATTTTGTCCTTTTCAAACTTCAGCGGATCCTGCGCCGCCAGCTTCTCCAGACGCTGCTGGCTCTGCGCCGGATCTTCTTTATGTTTACGCGCCTCCAGCATATGCAGCACTTTCTCTACTCCTTCAAAGCAGAGAAACGCGCCACCAATCATCAACAGAGGCGTAATCGCCCACGGGATAAACGCACTGATGATCAGCGCCAGCGGCACCAGAATCACTTTATTAATCAGCGATCCTTTCGCCACGCCCCAGACCACGGGAAGTTCCCGGTTGGCCCGCACGCCTGAAACTTGTTGCGCATTGAGCGATAAGTCATCCCCTAATACACCGGCGGTTTTCTTCGCCGCCAGTTTGCCCATCACGGAGATATCGTCCAGCAGTGTGGCGATATCATCGAGCAACGTCAGTAAACTACTCCCGGCCAAAAGCATTCCCTCTCATTTTTATTGTTGAAGGGTGTAAGTATGAAGCAAAAACGGCAGCTCTGATACTTGCTTCACAGGTCAACATTTTTTTAACAATCAAGTGCAATTATATCTCTCGCCAGCAGAATGATTTTCACGTTTACTATGAACCACCTTTTTATTTCCACCGTGAGGGATTATGCGTTTCCGCCAGTTATTACCGCTTTTTGGCGCGCTGTTTGCGTTGTATATCATTTGGGGCTCAACCTATTTTGTCATTCGGATTGGCGTGGAAAGCTGGCCTCCGTTAATGATGGCGGGCGTTCGATTCCTGGCAGCCGGTATTTTATTGCTGGCATTTTTACTACTGCGCGGACACAAACTCCCCCCGCTACGTCCGCTGCTCAATGCCGCGCTGATTGGCCTGTTATTGCTGGCTGTCGGTAATGGCATGGTGACGGTTGCCGAACATCAAAATGTTCCTTCCGGCATCGCCGCCGTAGTGGTTGCAACCGTGCCCCTCTTTACCCTGTGCTTCAGCCGCCTGTTTGGCATTAAAACGCGCAAACTGGAATGGGTGGGTATTGCCATTGGGCTTGCCGGAATCATCATGCTCAATAGCGGTGGAAATTTAAGCGGCAATCCGTGGGGTGCGATTCTGATTTTAATCGGCTCGATTAGCTGGGCGTTTGGCTCGGTTTATGGCTCGCGCATTACCTTACCTGTAGGGATGATGGCGGGTGCGATTGAGATGCTGGCGGCAGGCGTGGTGTTAATGATCGCGTCGATGATTGCAGGTGAAAAACTGACGGCGCTCCCTTCCCTTTCAGGCTTCCTTGCGGTCGGCTATCTGGCGCTGTTTGGTTCGATTATCGCCATTAACGCTTATATGTATTTAATCCGCAACGTCAGTCCGGCTCTCGCCACCAGTTACGCCTACGTTAACCCGGTGGTCGCGGTCTTGCTGGGTACGGGACTGGGCGGAGAAACGCTGTCGAAGATTGAATGGCTGGCGCTCGGCGTAATTGTCTTCGCGGTGGTACTGGTCACGTTGGGAAAATATCTCTTCCCGGCAAAACCCGTAGTTACGCCAGTTATTCAGGACGCATCAAGCGAGTAAATGAATCCCCTGCGTGTCGATCTGCGCGCTGGCACCTTCGCCGCAGATCCACTCTTCCAGACGCTCGCTAAGCGCTTCATCCGTCAGCTTCTCGCGCCCACGTAACGCGCACTCCCAGACAATCAATACGCGCCAGCCGAGTTCCTGCAAGCGACTGATATCGCGGCGATCGCGCTCAACATTTTTACCTATCTTCTCCAGCCAGAACTCGGTTCGAGTCGCAGGCACTTTAAACAGATAGCAGTGATGATGATGCCAGAAGCAGCCGTGGGTAAATATCACGCAGCGATATTCATCAACGACAAAATCCGGGCGTCCGGGCAGACTGGCGTCCTGAACGCGAAACGCCAGGCCCTGCCCGGTTAACAGACTGGCGAGGCGCTTCTCTATCGCCGTATCACGCGTGGCAATCGCGCGCATATTTTTGCTGCGAGTGGCCTTATCGTGAACGTCGGCCATGTTGTGCCTCTTGCTGACGCAACGCCACCGCCTGTTTGATTTTTGGCTCAAGCAGTTTTGCCACCGCGGCAAAGACCGGCACGACCACCGAGTTACCGAACTGGCGATAGGCCTGAGTGTCCGAAACCGGAATGCGGAATTTCGCTTCTCCCGGCGCTTCAAAACCCATTAAGCGCGCGCATTCCCGAGGCGTTAACCGACGTGGACGATGTTGCTGATTCAGCGGATCGTCAAAGTCTTTCTCACCCGTGGCCATATCCCAGCCACGATCGATTAAAATTTCCGCGCCATCTTTGTAATAACGCGCAGACAGCGTACGGGTGACGCTTTGCGGATTGTTCGGATAAACCATTCCATAACCGAAGCCGTTACCGCGCGCCTGATGTTTTTTCGCATATCGATAGAGGTACTTCCACAGCACCGGCGTCAGGATATATTTCGCCTCGACCATCGGGTCCAGCAGCTGCGCCAGCGTCACTCGCTGCGCAGGGAAACATTTGCTGATATCACGCAGGGTAAAATCGGCTTTCAGATTCAGATCGCGACGAAAACCCACCAGCACGATGCGTTCACGGTGCTGCGGCAGAAAATGTTTGCCGTCGATGATTTTCGGATCGTCTGGCCCGTTATCTTCTGCATCAGCCACGTCATAGCCCAGTTCGTCCAGCGTCTGCATGATGATGCGGAACGTTTTACCCTGGTCGTGACTTTTCAGGTTTTTGACGTTTTCGAGCACAAACATCGCCGGACGACGCGCGTCGATAATGCGTACCACATCAAAAAACAGCGTGCCCTGAGTATCGCAGGCAAAACCGTGCGCCCGCCCGAGCGAGTTCTTTTTCGATACGCCAGCCAGCGAAAATGGCTGACAAGGGAAACCGGCCAGTAAAACATCGTGTTCAGGAATGTGTTTACGAATATGTTCCGCCGCCGCCTCATCACTCACGCCTTCTTTATGGCTGAGGGTGATGTCGCGGATATCTTCATTAAAATGATGCGTCGCCGGGTCGCAATAATGATTGGCTTTATAAGTGCGTACCGCATGTTTGTTCCATTCGCTGGTAAACACGCATTGTCCGCCAATCGATTCAAAACCGCGACGGATGCCGCCAATTCCGGCAAATAGATCGATAAAGCGAAACGCATAAATGCGGATGATGTGCCGGTGGTTTGGGTAACAACGTTTGCAGATGGGCGAACTCTTTCTCACTTAAACGGTGCCATGCCGAGTCATTCGCCAGCGCACGTTTTAAAATTGCCGCGCTCCAGTGATTCTCACCCACACCATTAAGCTGCGCCACCAGCGTTTTAACATCATAAATTTGCAGCAGTTTCTCCAGCATTGCCTGTGCGGCATTCCCGGTGCTGTATGAATCGGTTACTGATATATTTTCCTGCATAGATTTCACCGGCCATCTGAGATGGCCGACAGGTTAACATAATTACAGCCATTTAGGGCCACGCGCTCAGCCAGCGGATGAAAACGCATCTATCACCTTGTGATCGACACCTTCATTCTCCCCCGCCAGTTCGGCACTGAGCTTCGCCATAAACTCGACTAAAAAATGCGCGTTGTGCTGCGCCAGCTGCTTGCCTCTTGCGGTTTGCATGGTTTGCGGTAGCTTCAGCAACTTAGTCTGGAAATGATCCAGCGCGTAGCGTTTATCATCAAGCGGGCGATGCTGTGCGAGCGGATCTTCACCATCAAACAGCGCCACGCCCAATGCCCCTGAAACGGCAAACACGCGCGCCAGGCCAATCGCTCCCAGGGCTTCCAGCCGATCTGCATCCTGGACGATTTTAGCTTCCGTGGTTAAGGGGGCGATTTGCGCGCTGAAACTGTGAGCGGCAATGGCATGACAAACGGCCTCAATTTTCTCCGCCGGAAATTGCACGAACTCTTCACGGAGCAGGCGACGCGTCTCTTCTGCTGCCAGGATTGAAGAACGCTGCCTTTGCGGATGATTTTTCGCCAGGCTCACAATATCGTGAAAATAACAGGCGGTTAAAATCACCAGCATATCGACGTCGTCATCTGCCGCCAGCTTCTGTGCCGTAGCCCAGACGCGGCGAAAATGACACACGTCATGGGCCGCGTCCTGGTGCTGATGATGGTTTTTCAACCAGTTTTCGAACTGTGCCTGCCAGTGTTGTAAGTCCATACGCGCTCCGTTGCCAAAGAGTAGCCACCTTAGCAGTTTTTATTCATAGCGTCTGCTACGTGCGGGACGAGGTCGGGTGTACCAGGCAATGCTGCCTAACAATGCCCCGACCAGAGCCATAAATAAAAATCCGACCAGTGCCCCTAACCACTTTCCCGCGGTAGAGCCTAAATCGCTTTCAAATCCCGACACGGGGGCATCGGGGATCCGGCTCATCACCCAGATGTAACGCGCCATTGCCCAGACGAAATAGCCACACCATGTATAAAAAAGCCCAACAAAGCCAGTTTGCCACCAGGGCTGCGAGAGAGTCTCTCTTCCATCTTTGTCGAACCGTATTCCATTTTGAGATAACCCGGAAAATTCAGACTTAGTACTATTATGTGATAAAAGTCACATTTTTCCACATTGGATGAGCCAGTCAAGACTCACTCATTTTTTGAACAAATAGATAATTTTTGCGCAACGGCAGTGAATACAGGAAAAATCGTTTTGAGCGATTTTATTTATCTTTGATATCGGCTTTATTAATTCATTTAATCAATATATTAGCACTGATTACAATTATACCTTTTATTATTCTGTGTCATGATGCTTCCGTTATTAGCCTTTTATCGTCTTGTTTATATTTTTTGGGCCGGCATGATGCCGGCTTTTTTTATGCCTTCATTAATGTGCGCCTGATCACACCAGCCGTTTGGCGCAACAATCATTGATACCCCCTATGTTTCCGCTCAACTCATAACATATTGATATACATTTATAATTTTCATGAATATTTATATTTAGAATTCATAATTCTGAATTTATATTAAATAGATTAGAAACATTTTTGAAATCTTTTAAATACATTTGTTACATGTAATCTTTAAAATAAAATGAACTTCATAGAATAGTATCCAAATGTGCTTTTTTTTGGATAACGGCACTTATTGATATATTCATGAAGATTATAATCACAAGGGAATACATAATGAAAAGAAAAGTTCTGGCAATGCTGGTCCCGGCGTTATTAGTTGCTGGCGCAGCAAATGCGGCTGAAGTCTATAATAAAGATGGTAATAAACTGGATTTGTACGGAAAAGTAGCGGGCCTGCACTACTTCTCTGATGATGCTGGCAGCGATGGCGACATGTCATATGCCCGTATCGGTTTCAAAGGTGAAACTCAGATCGCTGACCAATTCACTGGTTATGGTCAGTGGGAATACAACCTGCAGGCAAATGGCACAGAAGGCGATGGAGATAACTCTGCTACCCGTCTGGCATTCGCAGGTTTAGGTTTTGGTCAGAATGGTACTTTCGATTATGGTCGTAACTACGGTGTCGTATATGACATCGAAGCATGGACCGATATGCTGCCAGAATTTGGTGGTGATACCTATGCTGGTGCCGACAATTTCATGAATGGTCGTACCAACGGCGTTGCAACCTACCGTAACAATGGCTTCTTCGGTCAGGTTGATGGTCTGAACTTTGCTCTGCAATATCAGGGTAATAATG
>CYGL01000189.1_pt1 | contig 32503 bp, 48 predicted proteins | sample 485531 | NCBI WGS metagenome assembly CYGL01 (sample SAMEA3497897, study PRJEB9818) | human gut metagenome | reverse complement strand
CAAGGGAAGTCCAGCGTCTTATCGAACAAGGCGATATGTCTGGCGCACTAGTTGAAGCTGGTCTGGCAAAGAAAAAAATCCCGATGCCGGAATCGCATCAAGGCGTTGCAAGTGGTGATGGCAAGCGTTCAAAGCGCATTACCATCCTTATGAGCGAGGAGGAGCGCAAGTACATTAACCGTGAAGCCAGACGGCACGGAATGACGATTGGACAGTTCGTATACGCTCTGGCTGCTGCCGCGGCAGAAGGGAAAATTGAATTGGAGGATTTCTTAGATGAATGATAGTGAACGGCGGCTTATTCGATTTGTTTGCGATGGCGATATGCAAAAATGACGCAAAAAGACTGTTAAAATCATTTTGAATTCTATATCATCCAAAAAAGATGAGCAGTTCAAAGAAAATATGCTTCGCAAGTTGGAAAGCAAAAGAGAATTTATTGAATTGCCATATAACTTACAGCATCTTTTGATTGCAGAGGATACAGAAGAATTCCCAGAAGCAAGATTCCTTCTTAGGAACGAAGAAAAAAATATAACGCAGAAAATCGTTGCTATTTATCGAGCATCTGAAAAATTGAACGAAATGGGCATTCCTTATTTGCCAGCATTGATGCTTTATGGGCAAAGCGGATGCGGAAAAACCATGCTGGCTAGGTATATCGCACATAAAGCAAAACTTCCGTTTTTGAGAATTCAATTTTCAAATCTAGTTGATTCGCACTTAGGGAAAACACAATCTAACCTTGCAAGAATTTTTGATTATGTGAGAACCGCTCCTTGCGTTCTTTGTTTTGATGAAATAGATGCGGTCGGAATGGCTCGTGGGCAAAAAGATGACGTTGGGGAAATGAACCGTGTGGTTATTGCGATTATGCAGGAAATGGATAGATTGCCGAACAATGTCATTATTATTGGAACGACAAACCGATTTGATAGGCTTGACCCTGCACTTACAAGAAGATTTCCGTTGCAATACGAATTAAAGCCGTTGTGCCGTGCGGATGCAGAAATGCTTTCTAAAAGGTTTTTTGAATATGCAGGGGCGCAATATGAAAACATAGCTTATGAAGATAACGTCCCTGCATCTACAGTTATCAAAGAATGTACAGAACGAATTGTAAATCAAGTTCTGAATCAAGAGGATTTCTTGGAGGATTGACGATAAAAGTTAAGATTTAGGAGATGGAATGATGCTCAAATTGAATAAATGCCCATTTTGTGGGCATGAAGCGGTTTCCATTAGCGTGTATGATATTGATGAAAAATGGAAAGGACCACTTGGATGCGATTTTGAGAAAGATCCAGACTGCGATATAGCCTTGTATGCTTTGCATCACGAAGAATGGATGAGTTGCATTCTCCGTTGTGACGACCAAGAAGAAGCTCTTGGCGGTCTATTTTTCAATTCCGCTGAAGAGGCCGCAGGATATTGGAATGAAAAGACCGCAATGCTTAATAAAAGCTGAGATTTAATGTATAGAAAAATCCCCCTGTGTAGTTTTTAACGGCTACACAGGGGTTTTGCTTTACTTATCAGCAATGCAATCCCAGTAGAGATATGCCTTGCCGTCTGCGGCATCCGTGTCCTCAAGGAACGCCTTTGCCATGTCAGCGTAGAAGCCCGGAGTGTCAACGGACTGACGCTTTGCAACCTGACAATAATCCGAGTACATCATGTTCATAACAGCCCAGAAATCATTCGGGTCACAGTTGATGTTGCGCTGTTTAGCAACGTCCTGCGTCTGTTCCAACGTCCAGTGACAGCCTTTCGTGCCGTCAGCGTTCACCATGTTGTCGCACCATTCCTCTGCTTCATCATGGGTGAGGTGCTGGCGTGGCATCTTAATGGAGCGGCTGTCTGCACCGCCACGCTCATACTGCCCAGACCGCTTGTCCCAGTCACCGTTCTGCGAGAAGCCGATTTGCGGCATTCTGCGCCCATTCTCTACGTCAGGGTAGCGGGGGATAGGGTAGGGGTCGATGTAACGGTTCTCCTCCTGCGGATAGTAGGAATAGCGGTCGTTTCCGTTCTCTAGCTTGCGCAGACGGCGTTCCAGTTCACGTTCCCTGCGGTCACGCTCTTCCTCAAGGCGGTCACGTTCCGGCTCACGGTCTTTGTCGTGGTCACGGAGCATCATCATGCGGCGAAAATTAGTCTTGCCCATAATCTACACCTCCTCAAGAAATGGACGCAGGCGCACCAGCGTGAGAACGGCAGAAGCAGCCAAGATACTTGAACGTGCCTGTGCCGGTCGCAGACGTTGCAACGCGGGTAGCATAGCGGGTGCGAGTGTGGATGCTCTCAGCGGTTGCCTGAGCGCAGTTGCAGTCGGTCAGAGGGTATGCAGTAGTTCCTGCGCCAATGGTAATGACCACAGGGGCGTTGATGGTGGTCGTGTCTGGGATGCTCTGAGCGACCACGATGCAATACTTCTCTCCGTTCTGGTATGCGCCAGCAGGGATGTTGATAGTCAGCGTGTCATTGGCAAACGTGACAGACTGGCTCAAGACCAGATGGGGGCAGAGTTTGCAGCTTGTTTTGCAAGCCATAATATTTTCCTCCTATAAAAATCAGGGGCAGAGGTGAATCCCCCTGCCCCGATGGTTCACCCGGTGTTATCGGGGAGTGTGTTGGTTAGTAGCAGCCGCAGCAGTTCACGCCAGCGTTAGGGTTCGCCACCTGATAAGCGGGAATCGGGCGAGGATTCACGCGGTTCAGGATGGTATCGGTCTGGGCGCTCATCGCAGTGGTCAGAAGTGCATTCTGCCGATCCTGAGAAGCGGCGAACTTCAGGCTCTGGTTCTCAGCGGTCAGAGTAGCAATCTTATCCTGCGTGAAGTAGTCCATCATGCTGCGGAAGTTGGCGTTGCAGTTGTCAATAACTGCACGGGCGTTGTCTGCGATAGCCTGCCGGGTAGCGCAGTCCTCCGTTGCGATGGTGTACTTCAGGTCGCCGATCAGCTGCTTGTTTTCGCAGCAGCAGGATGCCAGCTGCGTAGCAAGTGCGGTCTGACCAGCCTGCCGGGCGTTGCTTTCCTGCATGATGGCAAGGTTGATGGCGTTGTCACCGCTGGACACGCTGCGCTCCAGACCGTTCACGAGCTGTGCGTTCTGGTAGCCAAGCTGACAGATGGCACTGTTCACGCCCGCAAAGCCGCTTGCCATGTTGGCGTTGATGCCGTTCATCTGCGCCAGCTGGTCATAGCCAAGAGTGCAGATGCCGTTCTGGATGCCAAGCAGAGCACGAGAGGTGTCCTGCTGGTTGAAGCCATCAGACAGAGCCGCACGGGTGTCTGCACCGCCCTGCCCAGTTGCGCCAGTGCCGACCAGATAGGGGATGTAGCTGTTCATACCGTTGTCCCCGCTGTTCCGACCATTGCCGTTCGTACCCCAGCCGAAAATGATGGCAAGGATAATAACCGCCCACAGACCTTCGTTGCCGAAGAATCCGCCGTTGTTATTGCCGCCATCCTGCCCAGCCAGATAGCCAGTTGCAAAATCGTCCATAACAAAACTCCTTTCAGTTTTGCGTTATGCCATCCCACCGCCGTATGCGATGAGCGAAGCCAAACAAGTGCGGTTTTTGTCAAGTCCGCAAAACTGAGAAGCGTTTCGCTTAGAGGGATGCGTTATCGGGGCAGCGTCAGATTCAGGACGCTTGCCAGCTGGTTCAGGTCGATGCCACGCTCTTTGGCTAAGTTTTGCGCCATTGTTCGGAGTTGTGCTTCGTTTTTGCCCTGAATCAGGTTCAGCCCCTGCATGATGGGTGCGCTCTGCCCACCCAACTGCTGGATAAGCCCCATCGGGTTTTGCCCAGCACGAGCCAAATTTGCAAGCTGCATGATGGGGCTGTGAGTAATCATATCAAACGGAGAGGGCATCGCTTATTCTCCTTTCTTCGCTGCGACAGAGGGCTTAGAAAAACTCTTCTGCCACTTTTCCAGTTCATCCAGCCGGTGCACGAGGGCGTTGTACTGCTCAATAGGTACATACTGCTGTGTCGGTGCAGCGGTCTGCTGTGCCTGTTGTGCCTGCATCTGCCGCCATGCTTCCGGGCTGTAGAACTCTAACACGTCAGATTCACAAGTGTTTGGATTCAGACGTTTGCAGTAGATGACCCCATTACGCAAATCCGGGCAATACGTCCATCTTCCGTAAAGGTCAGACGGTATCGCCAAAAACTCTTCCCTGCTGGAAACAGGTCTGCCAAGCAACCAACCGCCGTCTTGCGCCGACTGCTGAACAGGCTGCTGCCCATTCATCGGCTGCGGACGCTGCGGCTGCGCCTGTTGCATTTGCGTGTTGGGTAGACGGAGAAGCAAGACCTAACTGTACCCATGCCGCTGTAAGGGTTGACAGGCTGCTGCGGAACATAGGCCGCTCCGGGTGTCGGATAATAGCTCATAAAACATCCCTCCTTGTGCTCTCAGTGTACCGCATCGGCAAAAAGTGAAGGACAACGGAAGGTACAACGAAGGAAAAAAAGAAAAGCGACCCACACGGTAAAAATCCGCATGAGTGCTTAACTGTTAAGGGCTTCACAATGGAAGCAAAACTAAAATATCACGATTTGGCTTGCAAGGCAAGTGTTTCGACAAAACTGGTGCAAATAAGACAAAAAAATCAAGAGCGGAACCGCCCACAGGAAGTGCCGCTCTCTACAAAGGCCGTAGCCTTTCAATCGGGGTCTCCCAAGTGCATGGGAATATAAAACGGAATAAACCGCTTCCAACTGTGGCAGTGTCTAGACCAGAACCGCACGATGTACCAGTCTCCAAACAGATGGAAAGTAGTATAATATTTTGCAATTCTTGCAAGCCGTTCTTCTTTTGTGTTGTACATAAGCGTCACCATATAAAAGCGTCTCCCGCATGGTACGCACTGTAAGTAGGCGGGCGGGAGACTGTATCATATTAAAGTCGGCTTGCACACCATCCGGTTGGCATCGTCACCGATAATCAGGGCTGCCACGTGTAACCGCCCCTGAAAGGCTTGTCCTTTGTTCAGCACAATTTGAGACTCACTTGACATAGATATTATACCACACTACGAACAAAATAAAAGACCCGCCATGATACGCATCGTTGAGAGGCTTAGCGGGTTCAGACATCCACCCTAATGCGCTTCTACGAGAGGCCGGGTGGATTTGTTGAGATAATTATACCACAATCCGTGCAAAAAGAAAAGCGGCAGACCCGAAAGCCTGCCGCTTCAACGCGCTTCACAAGAAAACGCGCCCAATTAAAAGTATAGTATCATACATTCAGTATTTTGTCAATAATTTTCAGCCTATTGCCGATTGATGTTCGACAATACGGCACACGCGCTGCAATATCAACTTGGCATAGCTGGTCAACGTACCGCAACCGGGCGATTTTCCGGTCATACCTCCCAAGCGGCGCACGTTTTATCACAGCTTTTATCTGTTCTGCATTAAGCCCTTGCAACGCTGGCGGAAAGACTATGCGAGCCGCCGCCACAGGCAGCACCGAGCCAAAAAGGCTGCGGCAGCTGTCCGGCGTTGCGCACCATAGTGCCAAGCACGGCAAACCGGTGACGAGTTCGACTTTTGAGGCTGGAAAAGTTAAACTCATTTGCAAAAACAGCCTGTTTCAGCCACTGTTGTGCGTATGTAGTGCTTGCCATAATAACCTCCTTACTCCTTTTCCAGCGCCGCTTTCATGCGGTCAAAGAAAAACTGGATGACCGCACCGATGGTCTCATCGGTGATGGCCCAGCTGATGAGCCTGCCGTATTTGCTGGTACTCAGGGCGGCCCGGAGCATCTTGACGACCCACGCTTTACGCTCTGCGCCGCGCTTTGTCCCCTGAATCTCCTGCTCTGCCCGCTCGATGAGGTCCAGCACCAGCGGCTTTACCGCTGCGCCATAGCCCAGGCGGATGCAGCCAAGGGCGTAGAAATAAAGCCGCCCAGCATCAGCACTGCCGCCACCGGGGCGGGCAGGATGCTCACAAGCTTAGTTACTGCTTCCATGTGTAGTCACTCCTTCTTCAGTCGCGGATGGGCAGGGCTTTGGCCCGGTTATATAGTTCCGTGCCTGTGCCGTTGCCGCCCAGTGCGTGATAGCTTTTGTAAAGGTATTCGAGGTTTTTCAGACCACCCATGTCAATGTGTCCCTGTTTGATGTAGTAGGTGCAGGACTGGTACAGGCGGTCGTGCATGATGGCCAGCAGGCCGTCTTTGATGGTCTTGTACTCGGTCACCTTTTTGACAAGGTAGCCCCAGCCAAGGCCCAGCAGCCCGATGGCCCATTCTGTCCAGTGCGCGGAGATGTACGAGAGAATCTGCTGCATGGGCTTACACCTCCCGGAGCCGGGTCAGCCCCTTCTTTCTGATGATACGTGGGTAGTTGAGGGTGGTTACGTTGAGGTCTACGTTGCCGGAGATGCCCGGCACGCTACCTTTGCTGGTGTGCTGGTGGGCGTTGTAGTTAAACGTCACGTTGGGCGTTTTGCCCGTGTAGTCGGCCAGCCAGACGTCCCACCGAGAGGACAGCCGATCCATGTCCAGCTCGTACTTGTAACCGGTGTAGGTGTAGAGCTGGGCGTAAAAACCCATCTTCTCCACCTGTTCCAGCGCGTAAGCGGTAAGGTTGGACAGGTCAAGCGTGGACAGCTGCTTGAGCTTGTTTTCCTCCACGTCCACGCAAACGGGGAGAGAAAACTCCTTGCCCCGCACCGCCTGCCGCAGCAGGGCCAGCTCTGCATCAGCCATCGCCTCGCTGGTGGCGTAGGTGTAGTAGTAGACGCCCACGTCCAGCCCGGCAGCCCGGGCGTTGCGGTAGTTGGTCTCAAAGGTGGGGTCGATGTACAGGCCGTCTGCCCGCTTGGAGAGTTTGCGGTTGGTGCTCACCGTCTTGAGCATCGCTCCCTTGTAGCCCGCCGCTTTGACCTTTCGCCAGCCGTCGAGGGTAATTTTGCCCTGATACCGGCTCACGTCGATGTACCGGTAGGGCGGGTCGCCCTCCCAGCCGGCGACAGCCTCTGCCTTGGGGGCTTGGGGCGCAGGCTCAGGTTCGCCGGTGTCCTGCTTGTCCCCCGGGCCAAAGATGGCCCGCACCAGCTTTTCCAGCAGCTCCAGCAGTTTACTCATTGTAGTCCTCCCCTGTGATCTCTTTGTACTGCTCCGGGGTGATCTCGTCCTCGGCCACTCGCTTGGCCAGCTCCGCTTTGACTCCGGCATGGCGGCGTGCGGGCATCTCTGCCCAGGTCTTGGTACCGGCGATGAGCCGGTTCGCCCAGATTTTGTCCATTTTGATGTCCTCCTTATTTGTTGACGGCGGCATCCAGCTCGCACAGCGAGTCCTCGATAGCCGCCATCTGCTCTTCCGACGCTATGTCCTGTTCGCAGAGGGCGTCTTGCAGCTCTGCGGCGGCTTTTGCGGTACGCTCTGCCAGAGGTCCGGTCTTGTCGGTCATCCGGTAGTGGTGGTCGATTTCGTACCAGTCATAGCAGCGCCCCCCCGCATCCTCCGCGCTGCGCAGCTTGCGCACCACCCGAAAATTGTCGGCGATGGTCTGGTCGGGATACTCCCTCTCGAGCTGGTGATAGCCGGTCAGGCTGGTGTGAGTGTCACCGATGGTCTTGAGGACCTCCGCGCCGCCCTTTGTGCCAAAAACATAGTCCATTCACGTATTTTCCTTTCAGTCATTGGGGAGTTCTTGGAGACGACAGCCGAACTGGACGCCAGCGGACGAGACACCGTTGCGGTGAACGCAAAACAGGCCATAGTAAGCGTTCTGGCTATAGCAACCGCCAGTGTAGAGACATGGGCTCGAGGAGCTGAAGTTCCAGTCATCGCACGAGTAAGTTTCGGAGCTGCCGTTTGCAGCCGTAGGGATAAAGAGCGGAAATCCGCCGGTCGTCTTGACCGTAAAAGCAGACGGATAGCCGTTGGAAGGGACGCCCATTGCCGTGCCGCCGCTGCTGTCGCTGAAGTTTGCGGGGTTGAGGATGATGTTGAGGCCGTCGCTGTCGTAGTAGCAGCCGTCGCACCAGTCAAAGGAATTATCCCATAGTCCCTCGATGTTGCGGTACTGAGTACCGATGCCGTATGTAGTGCGGCTGCTCAGGGTCGTGCCGGTATGGTAGGGCATCGAGTCGGTATAGCCCACAGAAACTGTGGTCGAAACGCTTCCGCAGCCATAACCTATTTTTGCCTGAGAGTTCCAGTCTGCGAACTCCACGATGTATAACAACCAGATGGTGAACAGCATTGCAAAGTCATACTGCCAAATCGTTGCGCCAAGTGCATGGATGCTAGAGCGACATCCAGAGCGAGTGACATTTTTTCTAGTATCGTGTCCAGATACACTCTTGTAACTGCCGTTGCAGTGGTAGCGGCCAACGTATACCACATCCCGCTCGCCGTGACCGTCGCCTCTGTCCATGTGGGCAGGGCTGACGCTGTAGCCCTCCACCGCGCGGTCGGCGATTTGGATGGTCATTCCCCTGCCGTTTTGGGTCAGCTTGTACCAAAACTTGGGGATGGCTACCATCGTGCCGCCGGTGCGCTCACTTTTTACCATGCCCGCCCAAGGCTGTAAGTTGTCGAAAGGACTGCCATAGCTGCTTGCGCCCGCGACATACGGCACAGGGTCGGTAAACTCCGCTGCCTCGTCGGTGCGGCTCCACTTGGTGGTGCTGGTGCCGTCCCAGCTTGCACCGTAGATGTGGACATAGGCCAGCTCAAGGGGATAGTCCTTGTACTCCGTGACGTCCACGGTGGCGGTGGTGGTTTTGTCGCCCAGCGTGGCCGTTACGGTCCATGTACCAGCGATGGGCGGATAGAGCTTGATGCTGCCGCTCTCCGGTACAGTGCCGGTGACGGTCTTGTCCCCGCACTGGGCGGTGACGACGCTTCCCGTCTTAACCGTCACGGTCAGGGTGTAGTAGGTCAAGGTCAGGGTCTTGGTGCGGCAGTATTCCGCCTGTACCGTCTCCGTGGCCGCGCCACTGCCGAGCGTGGCGGTGACGGTCCACTCTCCGTCGTGGGGCAGGGCCGCAGAAAAGCTGCCGCCCGCAGCCACGCCGCTCACGCTCTTCTCGCCGTCCGAGAGGACGATGGAACTGCCCGCCTCGGTATGCACCACTACCCGGGGCAGCACGATGCCACCCACCGCCGCAGCGTCCGCCGCAGCGCCGGAGACGGTCAGGGTGGGGTCGGTACTCACTACAGCAGCCGCCTTGTCGGCGCTTTTTTTCGCCTCTTCTGCGGCGGCTTCTGCCTTTTCCCTTGCAATGTCAGCCCCTGCAACATCACTTAATGTGTTGAGCGTGTCGGCGTTCATTGGAGTGCCATCGACAACAGGTTCATCATTACGAATCAAAGTGATGATTTCTGATGTACCGTCAGGTTTCATCATAGTCCAACGCCCGGGATATTTTGCCTTTCGGTCAACAAAGTGCATAATAGGGTTCACCTCCGCATATTGTATCTGAACAATAAAGTAAATGGTCCTTTGCCATCGCTTCAATGTCAGACAAAACTTTTTCTATTTGATTGATAACCGCAAAATGATAGCTCAACGCCTCGGGAGTTTCCGGGGTAGAACTTTTGCCGCTGCATTTGGAACGAATGGCGTTCACGTTATCAATCCACCGAGTGGCATCCGCAATGGTCAGGTAATCATTGATTGTCCAACCAACTTCCACAGGCACAGTTAAACCGACTGTTCCTAGAAAAAATAAGCTTGCTGTCGTCGCCATAGTAGGCGCTGCCGTGGGCGATGTCGATGCAGTCGTTTTCTGCGACCCAGGAGGGCTGGACAGAGGGCGGGTAGAAGTTGTTGGAGGCGGCGAAATAGAGCTGGTATTCGACGCCCTTTTCCAGCGCGATGCTACCCATGTCCAGCACCACGTCGTTGTAGCCGCGGATAATATCGATAAACTTGTCCACTAGGGCGGTTGTGGAGCCGTACTTGCGCAGGACGGTGCGCATCATGCCCGGCACATAGCCCTTGACGCGGAATTCCAGCGAGCGGAGCAGCAGGCCCGCTTTCTTGGCCGTCAGCGGCATAAAGAACTCGGCCTTGGCGGGATAAGTGTCCCACGCGGGGATGTCGCCGCTTTCATTTTTCGCAGTAACAACTTGAATGTTTTGTTGCACAATCCTTGCAGAATAAGGTGCGCCAACGATTTCAGCAAGTTCTTTGATTCCGTTTTCAATGCGGTTGTAATCCGTATAGCTCAGAGCGCCCTTCATGCCGGAGGCCCATTTTTGCTGTTCTTCTTCTGTCCATGTGCCAGTTCTTGCCTTTGCGGTCAGTTCTTTTACCCGGTCAACATCAGCTTGCGTTCGGTCTGTAATCCACGTTGCCATGTAATCACCTTTCAAAAAACTAATTTGCCATTGACATCGATTTGTGTAGTTTCGGGCAGGGTAAACGAAGGATGTGCGCAATAATAGAGCGAACGAGGCCCAAGGGCAGCCGTATGACCCCACAATACTGGAAATCCAGAATTTCCGTCGATGACAGTGTATTCAAGAGTTGTAACCATCCTACTCAGAAAATCTTTACGGTCGCTGGAATGGTAACCAGAGGCATACTCGGCACTATAAAGGAAAGGAGTTCGAGTAAACACACGGCATCTACCATTAGTGATAGTTGCATTATCGGCAGCAAGCATGGATTCCAATATGCCCTTGGCCTGCGGGAACGAAGTTCCTTCATTGTATTTATAGTCAGGAGAGTTCTTTGTCCAGCCAAAAACGTCATTGCCTTCGCAATCGCCTCCAAATTCATGTGCAGAAGGCAAAAATACAGCTTTAGACATAGTGCTCACTTTGCTGCTTCCAACAGAGAAATCCATAGCAGTAAAGCCGGGAGTGTAATAAAATATAGTACTGCCAATCGCTTCTTTTTGCGCCGAAGAGAAGGTGTTGAAATACTCGCCATTAAGCCATGTATTTATATCGCTCTGTGCATAAGCAGACCAACTGGAATCCCAATTCATAAGGGCTGGATAACGCTTACGAATCAAAAGCGTACGTCCTACTCCGTTCAACTCGCTCTCATAGTCATGCTTTGCAACGATGAACTCGGCCACGCTACCGCCTTCATCCATAAGGACGGTGCCGCCCTCTGCAACATCAAACAGATTGTACGCCGCCGTAGCAAAGGAGCATTCTGCGGAGACGCTGCCTGCCGAGGCTGTGACAACAGCCTTGCCCGGAGAATTCCACTTGACTTGGCAGGTGGACTTTCCTTCTGCATTCGTCAGAACGTGAAGGGAAACGATTCCTTCGGGAGAAACCGCCCAGTTGATTTTAGGAGAGTCAATAGAAGCAGGGGAGAGGGTAGCAGACAAAATAACAGACTCGCTCCAGCCAAGCTGTTCGCTGGTATGGTCAAGAGACATAGTCTGAGCATCTGCCATCATGTACCCCTCTACAATACCTTTGAAACACCCATTGAAAGTGTACTTTACATTGGTCGCCAGCAAGACAGCGTCGTAATTGAACTGATGGTGAATTTTTACCATATCAAGAGCATCAATAGTAGGGCTTGCCCGATATGTGAGAGAAGCCTTGCGGCGGTTGGAAAGAACTCCGTAAGACTCCGTAAGGGCATTTCTGGATTTTGCAAGAATGTCCTTTGTGAGCATAACATTGCTCAGAGTCTGGCTCACGCCTTTGCCCGAAGGGTTTTCAGGATAAGCGTAGGTGGCATTTCCTACGGTGGTCACTACGTTGAGCATATTTTGGGCAAAGGTGATTTCCGGCCAAGAATAATTGTTCAGTACTGGAATGTCCAACACAGGGTTGGAGGCACCGGAGCCGTAGACTCGGTTAATTTTTATCACGCCATCACGAGTCTGGTACAGAGCCATTCCGGCCGCATTGGCCGCAAGCTGCAAAATATCGGAATTGTGATAAGTAGACTCATCGCTTGTAATGTCGGTGGAGTAATTTTTCAGTTCATCCGAAATATCAAAGGTAATTTCATCCGCTTCCAACAGCTCCAAAGCATCGTAGCACATCTCATAGAGCGTGCCGTATTTTCTTCCGGTGTACTTCGTGCTGGATAGATACAGGAAAGCGTCTCGCGCCTGAAAAGACGCCTCAATGCTGTTGGCAGGGACACTCCACTCTGACAGGAAGAACATCCCTCCGCTCACCCATTCGGTCTTCCCGTCAACATCCATTCCATAGCGAACAGTAACAGGCTGGCGCTCATAGATGTACTTGTAAATTCCTTGAGGGTTTACGGAGTCCCATGTGCGGTCGCTGTTATCCAAACTAAAGGAAATCGACTCCTGAGAAAGCTGCCCGGAGATAGGGTCTCTTGCAGAAGAATGACTGTAGGACAAGATTTTGGTCTTGTCAAACACCAGATACCTTCCGATTTTTACTTGCTCGACCCTTACTCTTCGGTCGGGGAGACACCACTTTAGAACTTCAATCTCTACGGCATCAAACCCTGAAAGTTCAACCTCAACATCAGAACGGACCGATTTGTTTCCATTCACGGTCACAGTTTTTAGCTTGCTAGTTCCAAGGTATGCACTGACCGAAAAATCCGTAGCGTACTCCCCGAATACTGTAGACCAGCAAATCGAAACGCCAGGAACGGAAGACTTGTTTTCACTTGGAAGTTCAAGCCGGATAACAGGATGGTTCGAATCGTCAAAAATCTCGGCGACTCAAAAAACCAGTAGTTCCATACGGAGGAGAAGAAGGGACGATGTTACAGCTTCCATCAAGAACAGTGAGATTGGGCTCTCCTGTGGAATATCTCGAAATGGAAGCGTTATCGGAAAGTGCAATATTGTGAAAGGTGGAGAACGGGGCTGCCGATGACGTGACGATGGTAGCTTTTTTATTGATGCCAGGCTCAGTGATTCCGCAGGTAATCTCTACAAAAGATTCCGGAACAAGGGTTTCGTTAAATTTTTCTTTCCACTTATCGGAGACTTCAACCATACGTCATACCTCTACAAGAGAAAGTTTGCACCCTGTCCATCCCATCACGCCACCGGTTTTCGGTCCTCTACGCCACATACCGCCGGTGCGGTCAGAGACATACATCTGACGGGTGGTATAACCAGCTGTAGCTTGGTTATAGAATTTAACGGTGCAGTAAAAATTCGTGGCGAAAAGGCTCAGGATGTCGGCCCATTGCCGGGCGGTAAGGTAGTTCCATGACATGGAGACCTTTGCCACATCATGCCGCACGACAGCGCCAACAACTTTACCCTGAACATTTCGCCCAGAGTCCACGATCGTGCTAGTCGTTCCCTCATAAGAGGAAGGTTCCGGCAGCTCTACGCCATTCACCGTAACCAGTGCAGGAATATTGGCCATCTGAACCATCCTTTCTTAGTAAGAGTAAACTTCAGTACCCATAATGGACATGCCACGTTCTTTCTGCGTTTTTTCAACGGAAGCAGTGAGCTGCTTGCCATCGAGGTACACTTTCACATCTCTGCCATCGGAGATTGCTTCCCCGTACCGCTGCCAGATGTCGAGGAATGCATTGTAGCAGCCGTTGTACACAGCATTCCTCATCTCTTCGGAGTTTCCACTTGCGGCAGAATAGGTGCCGCTATAGGAAGATCCGGATGTCGAGGAATTGTAGCTAGAGCTTCCAACATACTGAGATGTGTCACTGTAACTACCGGTAGAATGGCTACCGCCAAGTTTAGATACGATTCCAGCGATTGCAATACCAAGGGTAGCGGCAGCAGCAAGGGCTACAATTCCAGCGGGAATGCCAAAAATCGTAGCACTGAGGGCGGCGCCCACAGCAGAAAGCATTCCTGCCACTGCGGTTCCGATGGTGCTTACCAGCCCGGCAAACCCAGCGAAAATTGTCGGGAAAGAACTGAGTAAGCCGCCAGACAGCGCAGCGCTGATGGCTTTAGCTGCCGTTGCGAGAGGAGACTTCACGTTTCCGAAAGCCTGAGTAATGCCGGAAAGCATCGTCTGAGTTTCAGCGGAAACCTTTCCAAAGTTTTGGGTCAGATTGTTCACCAGATTTTTCCCAATGGTAGCAGCGGTGTTCAGCAGAGAAGAAGCTTGGCTTTTCAATTCTTTGCTTAGTCTGCTTACAAGGTCGCTTGCAACGGACTTGACACGTTTACGCTGCTCATCGCCCATAGCGCCCCAAATGCCAGCAGCAATGGTAGTGCCGACCGTTTTCCAATCTCCGCTCTGTGCGGCCTGAATGAAAGTTTGCACCGTGCCGAAGAAGTTGGTTTTGAGGTTGTTATCGAGTTCGGCCCACTTAGAGTCTAGCCCGGAAATGATGCCGTTGACGTAGCTTGTGCCGCAGTCAATGCCATAGTTCGCCATCTCTTCACCCTTGAGCTTGGTGGTGTCTACGAGTTTATTCATAGCATCGTTGACATAGCCGAGAGCGCCGGTGATACCGTTTGCAAGACCCATGTCAATGTAACCGCCAATCTCTGCAAACACCGTAGAAGGGGAATGAATGCCGAGCACATTCTTGACCTTATCAATGACCGCATTGCCAACATTTGCAACGGCGTTTTTTGGCCGTTTCAATCATATTGTTCACGCCATTAATAAGGCCCTGAATCAGATTCTTGCCAATATCAAAAAGACTAAAATTGTCGAATGCACTCTTGATTGCAGAAAGAATCTTCTTTACGGTTTCGGTTACGCTAGAAATAGCATCCGCAATACCGTTCTTTAATCCAGCGATAATGTAGCCGCCTTGTCCGGCCATTACGGTAGATGGGGAATTGATTCCAAAGGCAGACTTAAAGCCGTTGATGAATGGATTGAACACATTTTCGACAATCCAAGAAGCAACATTTGTGATTGCGTCCTGGATGCCGTAATAAATACCGTATACGATATTTAGGCCAACATTATTGAACGGCCCCTCTGCAACTTTTTGTTCAAAATAATCAGCGATTCGAGAAACCAGACCGCCCATGAAGTCAAGCGCTTCAATAAATGCTTCGCCAAAGAAACGGCCAATGGCTTGTGACAAACCAGCCCAATCAACGGACGTTACAGCACGAATAGCAAAATCAACAAGGTCTTGGCCCAACTGGTAAGAATCCGTGCCAGCCAAAAAATCCGCAATTCCGTTTATTCCGCTGATAATGAAATCAAAAAGTGCTTTCGTGAACTTTCCAACATCAACATTTTGCAGAGCATTAGAAATTTTCTCCGTGATCGTCCTTCCAATTTCTGTCCAGTCTTTACTTTGAATCCACTCTGTCAGTTCGTTAAAGAACCCAGAGAATCCATCGACAAAGGCGTTTAAGATAGAAGTCCAGTCAAGCTGTCCAAGAAAACCACCTAAGAAATCAAATTCTGCTGTAAATCGACTTGCCAGTAATCTACCAAACAAATCCCAGTCAACAGCATCAACTAGCCCATTGATTCCATCTGCAATCGTAGTTCCCAAAGAAACCCAATCAACGGAGTGAACAGCATCATAAATCATCTGCATGAGTTTGTTCATCTGTTCGCCAATTTGCGTTCCAATCTGGAAAGAATCAAGAGATTTCAATTTTGCCTTGATTTCATCAACAGCACTTCCAGCATAATCTTTGAACATATCATACTGAGAGAGGTCAACGTCACCAAGCAGATTACCAGCAGCTCCGCCACCGCCAGAACCGGAAGAACCAGAGTTTTGCGAAGGGTCGATAATGTTTAATTCATCAAAACCCATCGTATAGTCTTTGGCTGCTTTTGCTGCCGCTTTTGTAGCATCGGCGGTATCATCCATAGCGTTGGTCACGCCACCAATATCTTTCTGTGTTTTACTAAAATCAGTAAATTCGATTTTTTGCCCAAATACGGATGCGAGAGAAACTACAAATTCTTTAATAAGGTCAACTGCCGCAATCAGAACAGGCAGAATTGCCTTAAATGCAGGATAAAGAAGCTGACCAACAGCCTTTGCAAGCTGCGAAATTTCAGACTTCAAAATGCGTACCATATTGGCAGGGCTACTAATGGTCTGCGCGAGGTTGCCTTGAATGTTGGTAGTCTGCTTCATAATGGCGATGTAGCGAAGCACCGCCTTGTCAGCCTGAGAAAGGGTAGAAACTTGCTTATTAAACCCAAGGGCGAGAAGCTCTTGCTGCAACCGTGCCTGAGACAAGTCAACGCCCAAGCGGCGAATAGGCTCAAGTTCTCCAGAGATAGCAGAAGCAATTGCGGTAAAGGTAGTAGCGGTATCTTTATTCCAATAGGACGATTCGTCATAGGCAAGTTGGGTCAGGTTCTTGGATAAGATATACGCTTTATCGCTTGCCAGACCGAACGAAGTTGCAAGGCTTTGGATCGTAGCAATGTTTGTCATTGCTTCTGTCGGGTCGATGCCAAGCAGAGACTCCATCTTATTGATAAGCTCTGTTGCTTGACCGCTTAACTCGCCCATTGCGTTATTGAACAAGTCTGTTGCTTCATAAAAGTCATTGAACTTAGTAACGGCATTGGCAAGATAAGTGGCAATAGCTTTAAGAGAAACTAGCTGTGCTGCACGTTTCTTGATGGTTTCTAACTGGCTTGCCAAACTTGAAAGGCTAGTACTTGCTTTCTGGTTTGCCGAAGAAAAGCGGGTTGTAGAATTGACAGCACTTTTAATTTTAGATGGGAGTGAAGAAAAAGAGCGCCCTACCTTGTCCAGTTTGGAAGCGAGTGGAGAAATAGCGGATGCCACTTTCTTACAAACTTCCGCAAAATCATCAAGCGTTTTAGAGTCCAGCTTCTTTGTAATGCTTGGGATTTTAGCAATGGAATTGATTGCACTGCTTACGCCACGCAAACTCTTAATGGAAGAATCGCTAATAGAAGAAATAGGGGAAAGGCCGTTCTTCAAGCTGTTCATCCTGCTGCCAAGTCCGGAAAAATCCATGTTTCCAAGATTGACGGACGAAATTTTGTTCAAAGCATTAGCAACAGAGCGGATGCCCTTTGCACTTTGAGTAAGGTCTACATTAGCAAGGCCGTTCATAAAAGACGTGATTTTGCTAAGGCCGTCCAGCCCAGTAGATGCAGATTTAAGAGCGGAAATAGAAGCAGATAACTTATCAAGACTACTGCAAACCTTTGCCACGTTGCCCTTTGTGCGCAAATTAGAAATGGCGGTAGCGAGCTTGTCGATATTAAGCTCTGCGCCCTGCGATTCCGCAGAAATTTCTACGGATAAGCTCGTAATATCAACATTAGCCATTACTGCCACCATCACTTCCCATCATAGAGAACATCATTCTCTTGATTCGCTCCTGCGCCTCAACTGCGCGTTGGTATTCATACTCGTCTTTCTCCTTTTGGGTAAGGGGAATCGGTCTATCCATGTACTTGATAGGCTTAGACCCTTTCTTTCGGAACATATTGCCAACCGTAGAGGAAAGCGCAGATGCCATGTAAAAACCATTTCTCCATGCTTCTGCATTGGCTCTGCGTTCTCGCAACTCCTCTGCGTCACGGTATACCTTAGCCAGCCAGACATCGCCGTGCCAGAACTGCTCGTAGGTCATGCCGATGGAGATGTAATAGGCTTCTACATCGTGGAACAGCTTGGAAAAGGAGAATGGCTCCCCCTCTCCGTCTGTTTCCTGAGATTGTGCGGTTACACAATCTCCCACGTTGCGTTTTTTTCGGTCTTGTCCTCAGTATCAGTTGCCAGCAGGGACTTGGAAGCGTCCATAAACATCTCAAGCAGAATGCCCATCAGGTCTTCCTTATCCTCGATGTGCTGGAACATCTCGTCCACGACCTTGCGCTTGATACCCTTGTTCCGTGCAATGAAAGCGCCGTAGAACAGAGCACGGGAGTTGGACAACAGGTTGGTCATCTGGGTGTACTGACCAATCTGAAAACCTGCGCGTTCGGTGGCTTCCACGCTGTCACGGGTGAACGTCAGCTCGTAAGTGTTCTTTCCATCGGGGGAATGAAAGTTAATAACTTTAGCAGCCATAATAAATGCTCTCCTTTATAAATAGGGGCAGAACCAAATCCGATGTTCAGTTCTGCCCATTTTGATTGATTCGATTTTGCAGTTTAGCCGCCAGTGACAGTCAGGGTCTCGCTGAACTCGGGCTTCTTGGTGAAGATGCAGTTGATGGTCATTTCCACAACCTCGTCCACGCCAAAGCCGGACAGACCGACCTGGTGCATACCCTGCCAAGTAAAGCCGGAGCCGTCCTGCATCTTCAGAGCGTAATACTTCACGGTGTTACTCTCAGAAGTTTCATCGTAGCCAGCTTCCTTGACCTTCTTGTAGTCAGTTTTGTTGTAGTTGGCGGTGAAAGACTTGGTATCAGACTGGATAATGCCAAAGATGTTGACCTGCATGGGGTCAGACAGAGTGGTGGCATCCAGAAGGTTCGGCTCAGAGATCAGGTCGGGCACATCCTTGATGTCGCACAGCTTTGTCAGAGCGGTTGCGCTGTCGCCACAATACAGGGTGGTATTCAGACCGGAGATAGCAGTACTCATAGAATGTTTACCTCCTTAGTTTCGGTAAATCATTCCGTCCTCTCCGATTGTTGCCCCGTAGCTGCAATCAATCCGATAGACGGAATTGTTGTACAGCCCATTCAACGGGGCAAACGATTTGCGATAAAATTTAAGCGGTTCCAATACAGAATCCACGATTCCAACAATGGAACGTGCTTCTGCAATGCGCCCGGTGTCCTTATTAGAGTAGACCCGCACACGAAGAGAAACGGCAGCGTACTTGCTGTGACCAGCAGAATCAATGTGTACAGGAAGATTGCTGTTTTCCTCTATCTGCACACACGGAAACTTCTTGACGTTGCTGTCATTGATTTCACCAGTAACGAAAATGCCAGGCACTTGTTTTCGCAGTTCCTTAGCAACAGACGTGAAGATAGAATTGAAATAATCAATCAACTACTCCAAACCTCCCTCCACGTTGCTTCAACCTGAGAAGCCATTTCCTCAACAGCTCCCCACATAGCCATAGCTGCATCGTTGCCGCTGGTGTAATTCAACTGACCTTTGCCGTCTACTTCCTTGACAGGCGTACCAGCATTGCCGGATTCTCCGTAGTAGTACCAGCGCTTGTGCTTGCCGTTTTCTTTGCCGTATGTGCCATGTTCACCAATGTTATCAGGCAAAGGGAGCGGGCCGACTGTTCCGGCAGCGCCCCAGCCCTGATGTGTAACGCCGGTGCCAAACTCGATGTGAGCAACCGCCTGCCCCTCCGCTAGGATGGTGCAAGAAGCGCCGTTTTGGATAACTTCGCACTTAACATCGTTTTTGCCAGCGTATTGGGCATTGGCAAAACGGATTGTTGCAACAGCAAGACCTTTATCGGCAAGCACCTTTGCGAATAACTGCGCCTTTTGGTTCAGGGTGGTCTTGTATTTGCGAATATCTTCCTCAGCCTGTTTAAGTCCGGCATCGCTCAACCTCACCTTAATTTTCACTTGCAGCCACCTCTTTCAGTGCGTACAACGTGTCCGTGATATGCTCTGCAACTTTGACCACAGTGTAATTGAAGGGTTTTGAAACGTCTGTTTGAAACCAGACGTGTGTGCCTTCATAAAGCGGTGTGTTGCGCTTCTTGCTGGATGAACTGACAACGTAGCTGTAATTCGTGAATGCTTCCAAAAGGGTTTGCTTCCGCAGAACCGGTAGGCGGGCTGACGTTCAGCAATCAGTTTTGCGGGGGTACTCCACGATTCGTATGCGGATTCGCCAGTCTCGTTGCCCCATTCGTCCACAACAGGCGTTTTCTTGCCAACAGGGTTTTGAGTACCACAGTTGGGCGTTTATCCAGCGGGCTTCCATTGAACATCAGCCGATAACACCTACTCTCGGAACCACTTCATTCAACAGGGACTGTGCCACATCGGAACTTTCCCACACACGAGTGATGCCATTGTTGGTGTAACTCGTCTGACCGTTTGCGCCGATGTGGTTGTACAGGTCTGCTGCAATGCGCATCTGCAACGACTGATACTGCAAGGGCAGCTCGTCCGGTCTGTTGCCGAACGGGTAGCCCTGCGCAAATATCTTGTCTTTGGCAAAATCAAGCAGCAGGTCGAAGAGTGGGTAGTCCTCGTCCGTGATTTCACGGTCAAGTGCGGGGGCAATGTACCGCCCCAGCTTGACTGCCGCTTCGGAATACTGGTCTCCCATGCTACTTTCCTCCTTTCGCCTTAGTAAGCCTTGATGCAGTACACAGCGTCCATGCGCTCAAAGGACGGCAGGACGATTTCAGAAGCATAGATGTTAGTGTTGACAGGATGCACGGTCAGCTCGGTGGTGATGGCAACGCCGGTGTTCACGATGGACACAGATGCGCCGGACTGGCCAGACAGCAGGTCGGCTTCCTCAGGAGTAGTGCCATACCAAGTCGTACCGAGTTTGCCATCAGGAGCCAGAACAACATAACCGTCAGGAAGATACTTTGTGGTGTCACCGCCACTTTCAGGACGATATTTCTTGTTGTATGTGAAAATCTCAAGGCCAGTTGCCTGACGAACAACTTCCTTTGCTTCGTTCGCAGTAAGAACGGAAGTGGTTCGATTGTTGATGGTAAGGAATCGGTTCTTTACTTCATCGGCGGCAATCATCTTCGCAAGCGTTGCCTTGTTCATAAAGACACGAGTGACTTCTTCACCAGTTGCATCATTGACAGCGTCGGCCGCAGCAATCAGGTCAGCAATAGGCGTTGCGGAAGCGGGAACGTCCCACTTTGTGGAAGTGGTCAGTGCCTTGTAGTTGCTCTTCTTCCATGTTCCATCAGGGTCGTAATTATAAGTGTAGTTCACGCCATTTGCCTTGATGGTGATGCCGGGAGTGCCATTTGCAGGAGCCAGCAACTGCCAAATCATACGTTCAGGCACGATGCGTGCGCCAGTGACGAGATCGCTTACGTCATCATAAATGCGCTTCACAACGTCACGGGCGTAGGGGTCGTTGCTGTCCAGAACGCGCAGAATTTCTTGGCGGTCTTTCTCACCCAGATGGTAGCCCTCGCGGAAAAACGGCATCTCGGTCTCATCGAACTTGAAGCCCTCACGGGTACGGAACGTAGCCTTTGCGTCAAATGCGCTGGGCATCAGAGACACGCCAACGCCCTTGTGGCCGCGAATCCACTTCAGGTCAAGACCAGCCTTTTTCTGAGCGGGAAACAGTGCATCAGATGCAAAAGGCATCGCATTGATAGGGTCATTCGTCCAATAGGCGGCAATCGCAGCCGGGGCAAAGACTTCCTTAAGATTCAGTGCCATGTTGTTTTACCTCCTATTAAGCGTTCACGCTGATGTTGTCACGGCAGAAGATGCCGGGGACGGCGGTCTTGAGTGCCTTGATTGCGTCAGCGTCAAAAGTGAAGCTGGAACTTGCCGCCGCCTTCTTGGTGTCGATAACACCACGAATCAGCAAAGAAGCGTTGGGGTTCTCTGCCGGGTCAACGTCATACAGCAGGATGCCGTCAGCGTTGATGGTCTTTGCGCCAGTATCGCCGGTAACGGCAGCTTTCTTACCAACCAGCGTCATGGGATAGCCAGCCTTAACCGCAGCAGTTTCGGTCACGGTAAAGGGAATGGCGGTATAGTCATTGGAAGCAAGGATGGTATCGTTGATTCCGTTGACCGTGTTTCGGGTAAACTTCATGTTTTCCTCCTTGTTAATGGAAAGCGCTCATTGCGTCGCTCGATGCCTTAGAAGCGTTGGCATTCTGCTGTGCAAGGCTCTTAGCAAACGCAACACCTTCGCTGTCAGAGCCGCCCTTGCCATCCGCACCCGGAGGTGTGGGCGTATCCTTCAGCAGAGAAGCCTTATAGGCAGTGTCGTGGGCGGTCATAAACTCCGACTGGAACTTAAACACCTTATCCATGTCACCGTCAGCCAGCGCAGATGCAGCCTTGTTAGCAAGCTCAGCGTCATAACCCTGTGCAACGAACTTTTCACGGTAAGATGCAAGGGTCTTTTCCTTGACGAGGTTCTCCTTGTCAGCAGTCAGGGCTTCAATCTGCTTCTGCATCTCTGCCAGCTTGTCAGCCTGTTCCTGTGCGGCATTCTCGTCATCGGTGCGCTTTGCTTTGAGCTGCTTCTTGTACTCAGCAGCTTCGCCGTTGGCTTTCGTCACGGCGTTGCGCAGCTTCTCAACCTCTGCGTTAGGGTCTGCAACCTTTTCAAGCGCAGAAATGATTTCGTCGGCGGTCATACCCTCTTTGTAGGCATCACCAAGCAACACATTGAGTTTCATATCGTTAATTTCCTCCTGCGTTTTTTTACCGTTGCTTCCCTGCAACGCTGCGAAATTTGTATCCCGGCTTCCCTGCCGGAATATATCAGCCCGCTAATGCGGATTGATTTTTAGTTGATTAGTTCCCCTGCGCCGTTGTAAACCAGTTCTTCTTTCGCAACATCTGGAGCGGCGAAAACGGTCGGAACAAGATAGACCGGAACGCCATACAACTTTGCAGCATCAATTTCTACAGTACAGCCGTTATACTGAAAGGCGTTATCGCCGCAAATGCCGATAAAATAATCAGCCTGTGCGAGAAGTTCAATGCTCTTTACAAGATACCAAAGCCCTTCAGTTCTGCACTTAGGTGGGTTATCTTCGATATAGGTCGGGATAACCTCAAGACTTTCGCCGTACACTGCTTCTGCAATCTTGTGCAAACGGTCAAACGTCATCCGAATATTTTCTTCCGACCGATTCTTCATCGGGCAGGAAATAAACAGCTTCTTCATTTTTCTTCCCCTTCCTTTGCATTAGCCTGTTCGTTGACCATTTTGTTAGCGTCAACAATATGGTCTACAGGCTGCTCCTGCGGTTTCGGTGCTTTCCCATCCTCGCCAAGCTTGCCAGCAGCAATCAGAAAGGGCTTGCTCATTTCGTAAGCAGCCTGCGGGTCAGGGAATAGACCGGGCGTAGTGAACGCCAGCTGCGGGTCAATGCTCTGACTAAGCATCTGTGCAAAAATCTGAACCTTGCTCTGCTGGTTATCGTACTGACGGCGGGGCAATTTGATATTGATGTCACTTGCCATCAGCTTAGAACCAGCCGTATCGCGCAGGATTTTCAGCATCACAGACAAGCTTTGACGTTCAGCGTATTTGAACATATTCTCGTACTGCTGCGCCCTTGCTTCGGTGTGATTCCAACCATTGCGGACGATGACTGCGCCCACGTTGTCGGACGTTGCGTTCTCGCTGCCAGTAGCACTAGGCATGGCAGTCAGGCTGCGGTACACGTTCAACATGGAATCAATCAAAATCTGCGTTTGCTGCTGGTTCAGCTCGTTTGCAAGCTGTTTTACATCGGCAGCAAGTCCAGAAGTAGACTTGATCGACATTGCGCCCATAGCCTTAACAGCTTCCAACGCTTCTTTATCAACAAGACAGTTAATAAAGACCATGATGGATTGGATGAACTGTTCTACGCCATCGAGACGATTGCTTTCCAACAGGTTGATAGCATCCAGCACAGGAATTGCCGGTTCAAACAGACCCATCCGCTCCGGGTTCAGCTTGTATTCGACCATCGGCAGTATTCCCAGAGAGTGGTTTTCCGATTTTGTGACCTTGCCGTTGTCGATTTCAAAGTACTGGTTCGGCGTATACACGCAAATCAGGTCGTTTAGGTCGTTCTGATAATTACGTGGGATGTGCAGCACGTTGGCAATGGGTTTGTGGCCGATGCCGGAGTTGTAAATCACATACGCCATATCCGGGTCCGGAACGTCCACCAGCAGGGGTGTTTCGTCCGGGTAGTTTCCGTTGTACCCCTTGTCAGGAAGAACAATGCGGTATCCCTGTCCGCACTCCAACATCCACTGCCAGAGCCGCCGATCAAGCGCATCCTTACCCTCATACTGCAAAGCATTGGACAGGCGGGCAATTTCCTCACCGTCACCAGTTGCCGTTTCAGACCGCACATAAGAGCAGGGAGTGCCACTCATGTAGCCTGTGTAAAAGCCCACGCACTCGTTGGCATGGTTCTCTACAATGCGGTTGGTGATTTCAGCGTGGTACTCCTTCGTGCGATGGAGGACAGGCTGGCTACCCAAGTAGTAGTTGTGCAGAAAGCGAATCTCGTTCTTGTTCAGCAAATGAATAGGCTCTGCCTTGCCCATGACCACTTTCAGCACGTTTGCCCGATTGATTTCCGTCTCCGGCGTTTCAATTGATCTACGTCCTGTCAGCGGCTCATTCAAAAAGCCGCCATCAACCATCTGATACTCAGCCATGCGTTCCTCCTTTCCGGCAAAATAAAAAGCGCAGCAAAACAAACCTGTTAAGGTCTATCTCACTGCGCTTACAACTGCGCTTTAAAAGCTATTCAGTTTTTAAACTTTGGTACGGAGACCCATGTATCTTTTGGAAGGTTGGAATCTCCGATTGTAATCCAATGGCAAAGAGGGCACAGAAGGGAAAACTTGCCTTCTACTTCGCCAAGATAACGTCCGCAATCACATGGATTGCCGTTTGCGTCTTTTCTGGGACGCTTGCATCTTACTTTTGCTACCATCTGTGCTCCTTTCGTTGGATTTCTGGAAACAGGCTGTTGAGTACAGACCTGTCAGAAGCTACTGGGAAACTGTTCGCACTTCCAGCCGTGCTATTCTTCGCCCGAAGAAAACCATTGCAGCCTTTACATTCAATTGTCGGACAGACGTAAACGAGTAAGCTGCAATTTTGGTGCTACATAATGGATTTAAACCAATGTATGCTCGGATATGAGCCGAGTGCTCTAACCATACTAAGCTAATGTAGCATAAAAGCCCGGCTTGATTGGTTAACCGCTGCTCTTTGCAATGTCATGCCTAACCATTGCATCGAGAGCCGGGAGTAGCGGTGGAGGATTCAGAGAATAGAAAGCCAAGCAAAGAAGATGGTTGTGCTGCGTAACGGAATCGAACCGTCGCTTGCTAGCCATGGGGGAGACAGGCTGGCATTCCCCTTACAATTGGAAACGCAACATATAAAGTCCGGTGAAGGCGAAAGAGTGAGAAAACCTCCACCGGTGAAAGGAGGAATATGCTTGTTGACGCGCACGCGAGTAAAAATGACAAAATCCCGCGTGCAAGCTATTCCTTTAAGGGAAGCTGCAAAACTTCCTGCGTACATTATAAGCCTTGTCAAGTGGTGAAATCAAATAAATAGACCCAGCAAACACAATATATTGTGTTTTTAATCAAAAAGGCCTCTTGACAGGCTCAATTTTACTGATTCCGTTATACAATTCATCGGCAAGCTGTGCCAGACTGTCCGGTGCATCATCGTGCGGAACTTTGCCAAGCTGTGTGAACATCGTGACCTGTTCCATAAACGCCTTGTACTCTTTTGACTGGTGTTTTTCGTCAAGGAAGTAGAACCGTTTGATGTCCGGCGCATACTGGATGATTCTGGACAACTTGCTTTGCCCACTGGGAGCACGTTGGCTGCGGACGGAGCAGTGATAGCCTTGCTGCCGAAGTTGACTGTCTACCACGTCACAGTATTCATCGCCGCCGTTGTTGGCTTCGCCGCGCACTACGTTGATTTTATGCTGGATGATTTTACCCACGACTTCCGGTCTGGTCACGGTCTTATCTCCGTTATTAAACACAAGGTCAGGAATAAACACGGCATCTCCGTATACATAGGCGATAGGACAGGCGGTAAAGTCGCCGCCGCCCCATGCAATATCCATGACCATAAGCTTGCGATCAGGCTCTCCGTCAGGCAGAACGCCGTTGAAATACCGCAGTTCATCAGCAGGGAACAGCAGACCTTCGCGCACATAGGGCTTGCCCATGTACTTTGCCCACCATGTTGCATCGTCAATGCTGGCTTTCATGTCGGCATAGTAGGCATCGTCAAAGCCAACACCATAGTCATAGTTGAAGTTGCTGTGTCCGTTCTCGTCCACCGCAGGAATCACCCGGAATCGGTACTTTGGGTTGTCTGCATACTGGTTCTGGATTCGTCCCAGAGGGTCAAGAACGTTCCAGCGTGTACCGACCATCAGTTCCAATGCGCCCTGTTTTTTACGGTCTTTCAGCTGGTTCAAATAGGCATCGTACTTGTTGTTCAAACGCTCAACGTTCAGGCTTTCCTCTAAGTCCTCGATCAAGTCATCACTGTATAGAACGCCACCCTCGCCAATTTCAACAGCACCAGTCAGCGTACCGCCAATAGAGCGACAGGTCAGGGTGGGGAAGCGCTTCTTTCGGTTCAGGTCAACGCTTTCATCCTTTGCACTTTTATCCACAAGCTGAACGTCAGGGAAGATTTTGCCCCAGTTGTAAGTCACAGGGTCGGTGATGATAGACAGCACTTCGCCGTAGAAGCCGTTGGTCAGCTTGTCGGAATGTCCGCTCATAACCGATGCAACGTCGGGACGGTTGCCCATCAACCATGTGATAAAAAAGATGCACAGCGTGGACTTGCCTACGCGAGCGGGTAGACTAACTCCCAAGAAGTCAATCCGCTTATAAAACAAGTCCTCAAGGTCGTCTGCTAGCACTTTTAGAACCTTTCTTCTCGGCTGATAGAACTTCTTCTCCGGCGCACGGTTCCATTCAAGGTAAATGCAATAGCTGTCAAACACATCTTTTGCTTCAAACAGGTATGTCCGACCGATAATGTCATAGACCTTCGCCACGTCCTCGCCTGTTTTCTATCTTGCCCATCATGGCTGCACAGATAGAGCGCAACTCACCAGAGTATTTGTAGGCATCGAACCGCTTGTCTTGCGGTAGGGCATCTCTCAGGTTCACCACCGCCTGAAACCAGTCCTCATAGACCTGCGCTTCGGTCGGATTCTGCTTTGCATACGCCTTGATACTGTCGATGATGGCGATACACTGCTTTGGCTGCATAAAAAAATAGGCACCCCCTACCTGAAAATGTAAAGAGTGCCTACAACTGCACAAAAATCAAATATTCGGTTTTATTCTAGGTTGCAAACAATGTCAACTGAAAACGCCAGCAAGCGCAATGCTAATCAGCCCTGCAACAACGCTGGTCAGAACGCCGCAAGCAAATCCTATCCCGCGTTCTTTCCACTGTTCAATCTTTTCCAACTTATGAATTTTCTTATAGTTCCTCGCACGTTCCAACAGCCAGAATGCTGTGTGCTGCGTGTCGCCCCAGCGTATCAATCCATCGTTGGCAAGGGATTCAAGGACGAACTGTGCCGTAAAATCCAGTTTATCTTGCAGGAATTTTACGGAATAGAATCCATTCGGAAGGTCTGGTTCATAGGTGTTCAGCGTGTCGATCAGACGCTTCATGTTATCACTAAGTATCACAGAACGCACCTCGCAACCACAACTACGATGAAGAACCCAGTAAGCAGCCCAACGACCGCCCCCGCAAGCCAGTCATACGAGTTTCTGTTGTTCCACTTATCCATAGGCTCTTACTCCTTTCACCTGTTCTGTTCAGCAATCCGATACCATGTCTGGCGGGTCACACCAAGCTGTCTCGCGGCGTCCGTGACCGTGAGAATGCGCTTCTCCACCTGTTCGTGCAGAACATCAAAGAGGTTGCGGTCATACTCGGTGGGCTTGCGGCCTTCCTTGTAATCGGGGCGCTGGCTGGCAATTTTCTTTCCCTCTCTGGTGCGCTCAACAATCATGTCACGCTCAAACTGAGCAAACACAAGGAACATACCTCTCATAGCCCGGCTTGCAGGAGTGTTATCCATCACGCCAAGATTCAGCACGTTCACTCGGATTCCTTTTTCAATCCAAGAATCAATCAGTTCATACCCACCAACAAGGCTTCTGGCGACACGATCTAGCTTTGTCACAACGATTGTATCGCCGCTCTGGACTTCCGCTTCCAGCTTGTCCAGTTCCTTGCGTTCCATCTTAGTGCCGGTATAGACCTCTTTGAAAATCTTAGTTGCGCCAGCGGCCTTGAGGGCTTCTTCCTGCGATTCAAGACTGTTGCCATCAATCGCCTGACCGGCAGAACTGACACGAGCATAACCGTAAATCATTCAGGTTCACCGTCCTTTTCAACGACTGTTCCCTCAACGATATATGCCTTATCTCCAATATCACCCATGTCCGGCTCGACAACAATACGGTAATTCATTGAGTTCAAAAGCCTAAAAACGTAGAAAGGTTCAAACTCCCATCTTTTAGCCTTTGATACACCGCTTGTCTCGACCCAAGACCAGAAATTTCCCCAAGCCTAACTATCGTAATGTCCTGACGCTTCATTACGTCCTTTACGATTTCAGCCCCATTAGTGACAATTTTCTCTTTTTCTTTTAGTAACCTTTTCCTGCTCGTCCATTTTTACCGCCCCTTTCGCCACTATTGTAAACGAAAAGATTTACTTTGTCAAGAGGGGATTCAAAATCAAAGCGGTCTGCGAGCGTATTATATATAAATATACTCTAGTATGTATTTATACATACTAGAGTAGTATAAGGGTGTTTACTTAGTTAATCACAATCAGGTAGAAAATTTTCTATAATAAGGAGTAATTCTGCCAAACTTCATTTCCGTAAAACTTTGGGTCTTGACAAGCATATTTTCACGCTTTATACTTGTTCCAGCGAAAGCGAGGTGATAGGCTTGGCAAGACGAGCAGAAACCTCGGAACGTGATAAGCTGCACATGATAAGCACCCGGCTCACAGAGAGCCAGATCGCAAGCATGGAGAGCAGCGCAAAGGCATTGGGCATCTCAAAGGTCGATGTTATCCGCATGGGTATCGAGTGGGTAGCATCCTACGTTGAGAACATCAAGGCATAAAAAATAAGCTATCAGCCGCAACCACCACGAAGCCACTGATAGCTTATCCACATCACGAAACGAGAACCTGCAACCACCAAGGGGGCAGTCTCCCTTTTCGGAATCTATTATACCAAAAAGGGCTGCTCTCCGCAAGAGTTAGGAGCAAAAAACATGAACTTTCCCACGACAACCGAAGAATTTCTGAAAACCCTCGCACACGGCAAAGAGCCGACCAGCGAGGACAGGGAGTACGCAGAAGCGTTGGGCAAACTGTCCGAACTGAACTACCGGGCAGGGTACGAAGCGGGAGCGACCAAAAATAAGGGTTGAGTTTTGTGCAAATCTACAAACTTTTTGATTTTGTACAGATACCAGTACTACATTAAGCGTTTGCGTAATTGACAAACCACAACATATTGCGTATACTGGTTGCGCCCACATGAAGGGAGGTGAGTTTATGTACAGTCCGTATCTTGAACGCCACAATCACACGTTCACTGTTGCGCTGACTGAACGGCAGTTCCAGTGGCTGAAAGCCTATTGCACCGAACACAAGGTCGCACAGGCCGCAGCCATCCGTGACACGTTCTTTGAAGTGCATCCCATCCCGGAGACCGATGAAAACGAAAAATGATACGCTCGCTAAAGTTTGGCGACCACAGCGAACGTATCATGTAAACCCTGAGAGAAGCATTCTCTCGCCGTTATTATAGCAGAAAATCGCTTCTCTCACAAGTGAAAAGGAGCTTTTAATGCAACTTTCTTTGTCTGAGAACATCAAAATCTTCAACAACGCCGAGTTTGGCGAAATCCGCGTCATGCTCATTGACGATGACCCTTGGTTCGTTGGCAAGGACATTGCGGTGGCTTTAGGCTACAACAACCCGCAGAAAGCCATCCGTGACCACGTTGATGAACAGGACAGAGGGGTGAACGAAATGGACACCCCCGGTGGCAAGCAGCCTATTATCATCATCAACGAATCTGGCCTGTACAGTCTGATTTTCAGCAGCAAGCTGGAAAGCGCGCAGCGGTTCAAGCACTGGGTCACTCACGAGGTCTTGCCGTCCATCCGCAAGCATGGGATGTACATGACCGACAACCTGTTGGAGACGGCTATTGCCAACCCGGACTTCGTGATCGGGCTGATTCAGAACATGAAGGCCGAGAAGGAAAAGAGTGCAGCATTGCAGATGCGAAACAAGCAGCTCTGTGAGAAGAACGAGGAGATGCAGCCTAAAGCGGACTACTTTGATGACCTTGTGGCGTGGAATGTTTCTACCAACTTCCGCTCTACCGCAAAGGAACTGCGTATCCCTGAACGCCTGTTCATCAAGATGCTCATTTCTGACGGTTACATCTACCGTGACAAGAGCAAGGGCATTCTGCCGAAAGCGGGCAAGGGTGACGGCTTGTTTGCGGTCAAGGAATACTGCAACCAAAAGAACAAGCACGGTGGCGTACAGACCAGAGTAACGCCGAAAGGCCGTGAGACTTTCCGTCTGCTCTATGCAAGCATCCGTAGAAACGGATAATTGAAGTTTTTCTGAAAAATCGGAAAAACTCACACGGTGAACATTTTTGTACACCGTAAGATTGCTTTCTACAAAATTGAGCAACCAATAAAAAGCCAGTGGTTAGAGAACGTCTAGCCGCTGGTCTTTTTATGTTACATTTGAATTGCTACGACTTCCCACGAAGAATAATTGGAAAGTCCAGAATAGGGGTGAATCTCAAAGTTCTTCGTCTCACCCGGTTGGATATCCAATATATAATCAATATCTCCGCACACAGGGACTTCTTCTCCGTTCTCATTCTTCATCTTGTACAGAACGATAACCTTTGCATTTGCCTTGTATGCGCTGTTGTTAGTTACCTTTCCGGTAAATCTCGTTTCATAGCCGCTGCCACGCTTTGAAGTATTGGTGACAGCCAGTTCTCCGGCTCTTAAAACTTCTTTTCCGGCACTCGGCTGATAATTATAATCCTGTGCAGAAACAGACATTTCGATACCGGCAGGGATAGTGCCATCATACTCGTATGTGAAATATCCAGCATACCAGTAGGAATCATCTTCTGCAACCCAGTCCAAATATTCATCATCTGTTTTAATTACAGAGCCATCTTCTGCAACAACTGCGATTTCAATATGAGGAAACCAGACCGCAAGATTTTTGTTGGTATTCTCGATTTCGAGAGCATAAGAAATATAAATCGTGCTACCGTCACGCCACGCATAAGACCCATGATTCTTAATGCCTAACGGCTCATACTGCGTTGCGTTGGTCTGCTCTAGTTCAATAATACCAGACCATTCATCTGGCTTCTTTGCGGCACTTGCATTGATTGGCATCGTGAAAACCAAAGCTGCGGCAAGGATAGCTGAAATAATTTTCTTTTTCATTTTTACGACCACCTTTTCATTCTTTTACAAGTTCTGCATATTTCATCTCGATGCTAGGCACTTCATCTGTTGTCCATGTCAAAGCTCTTGTCACTTTTTTTCATTCCGCCGAATTTGCCATATATCACAACAATATCGTCTTCTAATAGCTTCACTGCCCCAGAATTGCGCTCATCTATGACGTAATATTCATCATCTAGATATAATCCATATCCATCGTTGTCGGTCATCATTCGATAGGCTTTCTCGCTGCTAAACAAGCTAGAATCCATAACCTGTTGAATCTTAACCTTAACTTTTATTCTTTGATGCGAATATTTGTCCGGGTATCTGCACAAGTCTTTATAATCAACTTCTGCGCACCGTTCTTTATATTCATCCTCGCTAAGTTCCACCTTAGAAGCAGCTTGGCTTTTGGAAGAAACTTTGCTGCTGGCAGCTCTCTTCTCCGATTCCGCTTTAATAGCAGCGTTTCGTTCTTCTTCCTTCGCCTTTTCGGATTCAGACTGTTCTTTTGATGTTGGTTCTTCTTTCTTGAAACTAGCTGCTGCTTCTGCTACTCTACGTTCGCTTTCGGACTTCAGTGCTGCATTGCGCTCCGCTTCCTGCTCTTCCTGTTTGCTTTCCGCTGCCTGTAGATCAGACTTTTCCTCAACAGAGCTGCTTGCAGCTACAGAAGATACAACGGATTCGGCCACCAGAGAAGAAGCATCAACTTTCTTTTCGGGTGCAATCGCCACAGTTACAATCATCAGCGCAAAACAAGCAATAGGCATCCAGAAATCTTTCTTTGTGGCCTTTTCTCTCTTTGCCGTTTTATGTGCAATGACCTTATAAAGCCAGTTTGCTAGATATGCCAACCATGCAAGCAGGAAGAACATTCCTATGCCCATGTACATATCAGGCCAGCTTGTGCCAATAGACATAGCTAGCATTGATACCAGCAAATATGCCCAGCACTTCTTGTCTACGATGCCATCAACTGCTCGTCTGCCGCATTTTATTGCGAATACAAGTGTTGCGATAGCCCCTGCTGCTCCTATAAAGCCCATTTTATGCCTCTCCTCTCATTCAACAGGAATAAACAGCACTTGTGTTTCAAGCGATAACTGAATATTATAACCATCCTCTACAGTCACTCTTTGCTTTTCACCTGTCTTAGAAAATCTCAACACAGTTTTTACGTTATCCGAGTTATCATTGTTCACAACAAAAACTGTTGTCATCTTATCGCTGCCCTTATTTTCTACCGTGTATTCACCAGCAGGAATCAGATAGCGCGTATAAGTGTATTGCCCATAGGTCTGACTTGGGATAGTGACTTCTTCGCCATATTCTCCAAGCACTCCGTCAACCAGCATAAAAGAATTGTCCTCTTGAACTGATTCAGAAGAAACAGAAGATACGCTT
>CYGL01000187.1_pt1 | contig 32592 bp, 62 predicted proteins | sample 485531 | NCBI WGS metagenome assembly CYGL01 (sample SAMEA3497897, study PRJEB9818) | human gut metagenome | reverse complement strand
TTGTTTCTGGTACATAGTCCAATTTCGCCCTTGTGAACAAAACAAAGCTTTCAAACGTACCCTTCTCTTTATCAATCGGAATCGACACTGTGTTGCCAAGAAAATGCTTGATCTGCGGCTCGACCCTTCGCGCATCAAGGCTTTTCAATCCAAGCAAGTCTCTGTACTCCGCCAAAGTGAACTCCACACGGCTGCTGTTTGGGTCTCTCGGATTTATTCTTGATAGGTAAACTTCCAACAACCGAAGTTCTCCTGCGGTGTAGTCCCTGAACTTCGCCCAAACAAGAGATTTGCTTTTCTCGACAAGGTTGTTATCTGATATTTTTGGCATCTGCTCACTTCCTTTAATGGTCTAAAAACAGTATATCACAAGTAGGGGGACGTGTCAATGATTTTCGTCCCCCATGGCTTGTCTTTTTGTCCCCCATGTCCTCGTCATTTTGTCCCCCGTGACTTGTCAAAACGTCCCCCATGCTTTGTCATTTCGTCCCCAATCTACATATTATATATTAAACAAGAAATAAACAAGAGGTTAAATATCATCGTTAAATAGTCGATGACGATAATTTTCAACAATTTTTTTATTTTTCCATTCCGGTTTGTGGATAACTGAACTCTGCATTTGCTAAATAAGACTGTAGCCGGAAAGAAGCTGTGCATTGTTAGCCACATTAAACGTGGACGGATTGTGGATAGGTGTACAAAAAGTGGATGAAAAACTTTTAATTCAATGCTATGGGGGACAGATTGACAAGACAACCAATCACAGACGATAGATTGACGATAATTCGTTATTTATTTTGCGCAAATGCTGCCGATTTACAGCCTATGGGGGACGAAATGACAAGGCGAATTTGCCCGATATGTGTACAAAAAGTGGATAAACGTGGACAAAATGTTCTGCGAAAACTACGATAATTCGACAATCAGCCACTTATATTATTTGGATTCACGGTATAGGAATCGTTGGACTTCATGGCTGCTTCCGTTCCAGCATCCTGCGCCTGATAGAGAATCTCCATCTTTGGAGCGGTTCCGTTCGGGTCTGGGTCTGTTCCGGTAGCCTGTGCCATTTCATAGTTACCGGACGCCATCCGGCAGACAGCGACCCTGTCCTTGAGCGGTGTGTGGAGGTTTGCCAGAATCTCCGTCAACACGCCGATGTGGTCTGAGCCGTGATCTCCGTACCGGATGTACAACAAGGCATCTATCTCATAGGAAGAACACTCCATCATAGCATCTATGAGAATCTGACGTTTTCTCATATCGGAAAGGTCATCTTCAAGATGCTCAAGCAAGCCCGGATGAATGCAAGCGTCCATGTATCGAGCCGCCGATACGCCGCAGCGGTTAACCAGCGCATAGCCATCGGAAGGGAGATGGCTGCCAGACCTTGCTCCCAATTTGCTATTGTTCCACGATTCACGCCCATTCGTGCTGCAAGTTTCTGCTGGCTTAGGCCGGAGCGCATTCGCGCTAACTCCAATGCTTTAGCTGTTCTTACTAAATATTCATCCATAAATTCCCACCCTTTCAACAAAATCCGGCAAAACTGCTGGATTCGACAAACAAAAAAATGGAAAAAGCTGCTATGGAGAACCAACAGCAGCCTGTGTTATAACTGTACCATCGAAAAAACAATCAAAATAGGAGGTAACAACATGATTATCATTGACGGAATGCCCGCATCTGAACCGAATGAAAGCAAAACGCCGAAACCGTGGGAGGGTTAGTGTATGAACCAGATTGACACCATGCTCATTCCCTATGCCCGCCAGACCGCTTTAAAACTGGTCTACAACCTTGCAAACAACGATGCTGATAAGTTTGCTTACGAAGAAGCCAGAAACGTCCTAGACCGCGCCATAGCCGCCTTAGACGATGGGCGAGACCCGGCAGACAGCATCGAACGCATTGACGGACAGCTCGTAGAGCTGTGATTGGAGGAAAGATGGATAGGCACTGCCCCTTTTGACCTAAACGCTCGTGGATTCCCGAACAGAAGTTGCAAATACGCAGAAAATTGAGCATTTTTGCATTATTTTCTAACCAGTTGTTAAAAACGCCTTGAATTTACAACTGAATGATGTAAAATAAGCTCAAGCAAACATCTATTTTTACTGTCGGGAGGATATGCCACAATGAGCGAACAAGAAAGAGCCAAGATTGACCGATTTATAGCATGGCTGCTGGAACACCCAGAGAAGATTCCAGCAGCTGAACAAGCACTAGACCTAGAATAACAGAAAATCCCTTGCGCAGAGCTACACCAGCCCGGCACAAGGGATTCTTTTTATTACCGGGTCAGAACCATTTCTTTTTTCGGCTTTTACGGTAACGATATTTTCTGCTGTTGCCATACAATGCGCGGTCGTTGCCTTTTAACAAGGCCTGCATGAACCAGAAGCAAAAGGCACAGCCGCATAACAAATAATACACAGGCTCTCCTTACATTGTCTCGATTAGGTTCATCAATGCTTCGCGCTTCTCTGTCGGCATAGATTCAAGTTTTCTTCTAATCCGCTCCACTGCTGCATCAACTTCGCTTTTCGGCTGCTGGGGCGGGTTTTCTTTTTGCTCGCCAGTAAGTTCTTCAACTGTAACGCCTAGTGCGTTGGCTACTGGCAAAAGCATTTCATCTGGAAAATCTCTGTCGGTAGTCAGCATTTGAGAGATATAACCTCTGCTTTTTCCGATTTCTCTGCACACAAAGGATATATTCACACCTTTGTCGGCAGCGATTTTCTTAGCTCGCTCCACATTGCGCATAGAAAAAGACCTCTTTTTTTGTGCAAATAGCCAAATGTTCACAGAATTGAAGATTGACTATTGAAAAATAGCCACTTGGCTAGTATAATATGAAGCACAGGGCAAACAAAAACCAAGACCCCTGACAAATCTATCGGGAAGTCGCTAGAAAATGTTCACTTTGTACCTCGCAACTACATAGTAGCATATTTTCTAGTAAAATGCAAGCCCAGAAAGGAGAATGGCTAGTGAATCTTTCTAAAATCGACGAGTTTCGCAAGTTACATGGTCTGTCTCGTACTGACTTGGAAGTAGCTGCTGGTTTGAGCAACGGCGCACTGGGCAAGTGGGAACGCTCCGCAAATGGGCCGAGCATCAAGCAGTTGGTGAAAGTTGCTGATTACTTCCGCGTGTCGGTGGACGCATTGCTTGTAAGGGATAAGCAGTAAATCGTAAGAAAGGGTTAAAAATGAACGACATTATCTTATCTATGCAGAATGGCGAGCCTGTGGTTTCAAGCCGTCAGATTGCAGAAAACTTCGACAAAAACCACCGTGACGTTCTCAGGGCGGTGGACAACCTCAAAGAAGATGTGCGCAATTTTGCGCAGATGTTTTTTGAAACCACAGCGCCGGACAGCTACGGCAGGGAACAGCGGGCTTACCTGATGAACCGTGACGGCTTCACCCTGCTGGCTATGGGTTTCACCGGCAAGGCCGCTCTTGAGTGGAAGTTAAAGTACATTGCAGCATTCAACGAGATGGAAAAGAAGCTGACCGAACAGCCGCAGCTTACCCGCTCACAGCTTCTTGCAACCGCACTGATCGCAGCACATGAAGAACTGGAAGAGAAGGATAAGCAAATTGAAACCATGAAGCCGAAAGCTTTGTTCGCTGATGCAGTTTCGGCAAGCCAGAAAAGCATTTTGGTCGGTGAGCTTGCAAAGTTGCTTTCGCAGAATGGTATCAACATCGGTCAGAACCGCTTATTTGATTGGATGCGCAAGAACGGCTATCTCATTAAAGACCCGAAACGTAGCGATTACAACTTGCCTACGCAGCGTAGCATGGAGAAAGGCTTGTTTGAAATCAAAGAGACTACGATTCAACACAGCGACCACATTTCCATTAACCGCACTCCGAAGATTTCCGGTCGCGGCCAAGTCTACTTCGTAAACCTCTTCTTGAAAGCAAAGAAAACCCAGAAAGCGGAGGACTGAACATGGAACAGATTATCACCTTAAAGGTTGACCTTGAATACCCGGAAGAAGCGCACCACGCCATCGACAAGGCTGCGGAAGCCTACGAAGGAAGCAAAAAGCGTTGGGATGCCTTTGAAATCAACGAAGCTAAAAGCAGAGCACGGGATATTTTGGACAACTTGTGCAATGAAGGTTACAGCATGATCTGGACGGTTACGGATGGTGCTGTCGGCCTGACGATCTGGACAAATTTCAAAGAGCCTTGTGTTGGCCAGTGCTATATGCCCAAAGAAAGCCTGCACGACATCTGGGTTGAAAAGCTGGTTGCGCTGTGTGTTGCCACAGGTCAGGAAGTTCCGAAGTTCATCACAGATAAGGCCGGTGAGTGCTGGTGATGGAATTTCGCAAAGCACAAAGCCGCAAGCGCAGGCTAAAGCTTGCAATGGCTGCTGGCGTGTCAAGAAACGATGCCAACAAGGTGCTGTGGATGGAGAAATCCATCAACCAGTGCTTTGAACGGCATAACAGAGAAGCCGGACTGAAAGAGGAGATGCAGCGTGGAAGAAAAGTACTGTGAGCGTTGCGGCCTGTATCTTGGCGCGGTTAGATCGGCAAGAAAGTACTGTTCAGAATGCAAGCGCAAGGTTGACAAAGAACGTGACAGGGAGCGCAAGAAGGCAGCGCAAGAAAAAAAGAAGTCGGAAAAGACGTTTCCATCCATCGGAAAAGTGCAAGCCCTTGCGGACAAGCTGGGAAAGCATTACGGCGAGGTGTCGCAGATGCTCGCAACAGGGAAGCTGACCTATGAACGGTAAGTATTACGGAAAGCGGGAAATCCGATGGAACAGCTGTGAGAAGGAACGGCTGGAACACATCCAACGCAAGCGAAGGATGTCGAACGATGAAGAAAGCAATAAGCAACTTCAACAAAAGCAGTCCGTGGCAGAAACGCTGGAAAGAGCGTGAACCTTTAAGACTGAAACATATCGAGAAAGAAAGAGTGAACAAAAATGAAAAAAATCAAAGTAAGAATCACATTCACCGAAGCGGTTCTCGGCACATGGCCTAGCAACCAAAACATCGCGCGAGAGTTCATCGCCAGCAAGTCCCCTGATGCAAACACCATCGAGGACGAAGTTGCCGCTCTGGGTGCTGATGCTGTGGCTGATAAGGGGATGACCGTGTTCCCTCGCAATGAGAACGGCGAACCCATCCTGTATGACTACCAGATCAAGGGCTTCTTCAAGGATTCCTGCGGTATGCTTTCCCGTATTGGCGGCAAGACCGAAACTGGCAAGAAGAAGGCTGTGAACGAAAGCGGCAAGCTGACGGCCTACAAGAAGGTCATTGATGGTCTGATTTTCGTTCAGCCCCGCATGATTCCCATTCATGTGAATGGCGAGATTACCGAGTGCCAGCGTCCTCTCCGCGCACAGACGGCGCAGGGCGAGCGCGTGAGCCTTGCCAACAGTGAGCAGATTCCCGCTGGTTCGACCTGCGAGTTTGAAATCGTTCTTCTGGACAATTCTCACGAGAAGGCCGTGCTCGAGTGGCTGGACTACGGTGCTCTACGTGGCATCGGCCAGTGGAGAAACAGTTCTAAAGGACGCTTTGCTTACGAAATCCTTAATTAACCGCTATGGCAGAGCAATGCCGCGATGGGATCAGCAAGGGCAATGCGGTGATTTGACGAGATCTGCAAAGGCATGGCGAAGCAAGGCTCAGACGAGCAATGGAATGGCAAGGAAAAGATTGGAAAAGCAATGGCTATGTATGCAAGGCGTAGCTTTGATAAGCAACGGCAAAGCGAAACATCGACGTGAGCAGCGGGGGCGTTGAGAGGCGGTGCATCGCAAAGGCTAAGAGATGCAATGAGTGGAATTGATAAGCAAAGGAAAGGCAGCACAGAACATAGCGAAGGAATTGCATAGACCAGCTATGGCATGGAAAGGGGATAGAAATGAAAGCATTGGTAGAAATCATTATGATATGGGGCACTGTTCTTGCGGTGGTGTTTGCGGTGTTCCTTTTGAACCTGTGGCTGGTACATCTGATTGAACTACTGGTCGGCGCAAAAGGCACATGGGGAATCATCGTAGCGGCTGCCGTGATGGCAACTGTGTGGATTTTTAATTTTGGAAGCAAAAAGGAGAACAAATGAAAACTTTGAAAGGAGCGGCGTTGTCAATGATTGGTCTGGCTTCGGCAATCGCAGCGGTTGGCTGCGGCGACATGATTCAGGGCTGTCAGACCACAGCGCAGATGTTTGGCTGGGTAATCGTGTCGTGTGGGCTTCTTGCAACGGCTATCGTTCTGTGTGCACTTGCAATCAGCGCAGAAGAAGAAGAGCGAAGCGAATGCGAGCGCCGCAAAATCCAGCGCGTTGCCCACCACACCAGCGAGTGGAGGGATGCCCAGTGAAATGCCCGATGTGCGGCAGTGAGAATATTACAACGGTGGACAGCCGGTCAGACCATGACAGCATCGTTCGCCGAAAGAAGTGCCTTGCCTGCAACCACCGGTGGTCAACCATCGAAATCGACAAAGATCAGTGGTACAGCGCACTGCAAATCAAAGAGCAGCGAAAGAGAGGGCGACCCAAAGATGATTAATCTTGACAGATTCGGTGGCGTGACCGAGCCGGAGGATGGCGTGTACTTCCTGACCCGTGAGATGGAAGCGGAAGCCAGAGAAGCAGACCGTCAGGCAGAGATTGAGGATTTGCAGTCTGAAATCGAGGACAGGGAAGCGGAGCTGAAAGAAATGCACGCACGGCTGGAAGAACTGCTGGCTGGCTGATTTTTGTACAGCCAAGTTAAGCCAAAGTAAGAACAATGAAGCCTAATGAAGCCAAGAAAGGAAAGAAAAAATGGCAGTATTAGTAATGGTCTATGGTCATTCCGGCAGCGGGAAGTCCGCCTCGCTTCGGAATTTCGACCCGGAACAGGTGGCGGTTATCAACGTGCTTGGCAAGCCGCTGCCGTTCCGCAGCAACATGAAAACCTATATCACCAACGACTACGGCAAGATTGATGCTGCGATTCACAGCACAAAGCGCAAGTCTATCGTCATTGACGATGCCACCTACCTTATGACTGGCGAGTTTATGCGGAACGCAAAGGTTGCCGGGTACCAGAAGTTCACCGACATGGCAGCCAACTTCAACGCCCTGCTGATGCGAGCAAAGGAACTACCGGACGATGTGGTGGTCTACTTTTTCGGTCACAGTGAGCGTGACGGCGATGGCGGCGAGAAGTTCAAGACCATCGGCAAGCTGCTGGACGAAAAGGTCTGTGTGGAAGGGTACTTTACCATCGTCCTGAAAACAGTTGTGCAGGATGGGCGATACCTGTTCAGCACTCGCAACGATGGCATGGACACCGTGAAAACCCCTCTGGGTATGTTCAACGATGCGCTGATCGAGAACGACCTCGCCGCCGTAGACAAGACCATCCGTGAATATTACAACATCCCGGTTCAGCCGGAGAACAAAGGAGAATAACAGATGAAGAACATCAACTGGAATGACGTGCAGGAAGCCACCGAGCGCCGTGACCTGCCTGTTGGCGGCTATGTTGCCGGTATCTGCAAGGCGATTGACGAACCCGCAAAGGAACGTCTGAACATCGAGTGGGAAGTCGCAGAGGGCGAAGTTCTAAGGGTTATTTTTCGTGAGAAGACCGCTTCCCTCATTGAGCATGGCAAACTGAATCAGGGTCGAATGGGCATGGGACGGCAAAACCATCAAGAGTTACAAAGAGAAAGCGCTGCCGTTCTTTTAAGGGCTTCATCACCGCTGTGGAGCAGTCCAATCCCGGCTACAAGTTCAACAACGATGAAAAGACCCTGCGTGGCAAGCTGGTCGGCGTGGTTCTCCGCGAGGAAGAGTACATGGGCAACGATGGCAACATCAAGACCAAGCTGGTCGTTGACCGCTTTACCAGCGTGGACAAGATTCGTTCCGGCGATTATGAGGTCAGACCGAAGAAAACGCTGGCTGGTGGGGCTGGCTCCGGCTACTTGCAGGGCGGGAACGATGACTTCTCCCTGATTGAAGAGCCGGATGGTTCACTGCCGTTCTGATTGCCCACCTACATTATATAAGAGCTGTGCTATCTGGCTGGACGGGCGTTTGGAAAGATGAAAGTTTTAGTTGCTTGTGAGGAATCACAGGAAGTATGCAAAGCATTTCGTGCTCGTGGGCATGAAGCCTACTCGTGCGACTTGATTGAGCCGTCAGGCGGGCATCCAGAGTGGCATATTCTCGGTGACTGCTTAAAAGCCATTGAGGGGGGGGCAGGTCGTGACCATGGACGGAATTGCGCATGATGTGCCCCGCTGGGATATGATTATCGCATTTGTCCCCTGCACAAAGACGAGCAACGCGGGAGCAAGACACCTGTACAAGGGAGGAAAGCTCAATCTTTCCCGGTATTATGAGGGGTTGTGCGGCAAGGCGCTTTTCCTCGCCGTTTGGGCGGCAGACTGCGAAAAAGTAGTGATTGAGAATCCTACTCCCAGCAAGATTTTTGACTATCCGAAGCCTACGCAGGCAATCCAGCCATATGAATATGGGCATCCCTACAGCAAGAAAACGCTGCTGTGGGAGCGCGGTGTACCGCCGCTGCATCCGACAAACATCGTAGAACCTACCGCGACATGGTGCCCGTCTGGCTCTTACTCGCATAAGCATAGTGAGCAGCATAAGGGTATGTTTACAACTGACCGGGCTAAAAACCGAGCAAAAACTTTCACTGGCGTGGCGGCTGCCATGTCAGAACAGTGGGGCTAAACGAATGATTACCTGTTGTCACAACTGCACATCACGCCACACAGCCTGCCACGACACTTGCGAGAAGTACAAGGCAGAGAAGAAAGACTTTGAGGAACGCAAGGCATTCGTGTATGAGCTGAACCACAGCCAGAGCGTGTACCACCGTGACTACGAGGACAAGCACCGGGAACGTGGCAAGAAGCGGTTTCTCGGAAGTGAATTTAGAGGTGAGCGATGATGAACGAATGGAGAGATACAGTAAAAAATCCACCTCACAAATGGGATGGAGATCCAATGGGTAACATTTTGGTTTGGTATAGCTGTACGGAACGCGCAGGAATTGCGAATATGACCGATGCGATGTTGTTTCCTAACAATATGCCGTTCTGGATGCCGCTCCCCAAACGGCCAAATGACGACGTATGAACACCGGCAAGCAGTTTGAAGCGGACTTCAAAGCATCTGTTCCATCCGATGCGTGGTGCTACCGTCTGAAAGACAGTGCTGCCACCTACTACGGCGGCAACGAGAATCTGTCGTTTTCCATCGACAACATCTGCGACTTCCTTGTGTACCGTCACCCGATGAACCACCTGTTTGAGTTGAAAACCATCGAAACGCCCTCTATCCCTCTGGAAAAGGTGTTTGGCAAGTACGACAAGGCAAAGTGCAAGTACCGCAAGGAAAAGCACATCACGGACATGGTGGAAGCAATGGGATACAGTGGTCAGACCGCCCATGTGATAGTCAATTACAGGGCAGTCAACCGCACCTTTGCAATCCCTGCCAGCAAGGTTCTGGTGTTCCGTTACAACGAGAGCCGCAAGAGCATCCCTTGGCAGTGGGCGGAGCAAGAGGGGATAGAGGTCAAAGCAAAAAGGCTGCGTGTCCATTGGCGGTATGACGTTGATGGACTGCTAAAGAAATTGGAGAAAGAAAATGAAATGCGATAGATGCGGTGAATCATTCCAGCATCCTGACTGGATTGATTTTACAGGCGTTCTTGAACCTGACGAGCAAGCAAACAACGCTGTTACAAGATGCTTTACTGCGCCAGATAAAAGAATCTTTTCTTATGACGAAGAGCCAGTTGTCCTTTGCCCCTCTTGCATGGCAAAGCTGAACGATTGGCTGAAAGGAGAACAGAAGTGAGCAAGAAAGTTTCAGACATTCTGCCAAAGACGGAAATCTTGGCGCAGTTGGCAGAAGAAGCGTCCGAACTAGCACAGGCTGCATTGAAGCTGCGCCGTGCGCTGGATGGAACGAACCCGACACCGAAAAGCGTTGCGGAGTGCGAAGCAAACCTTATAGAAGAATTTGCGGACATAAATAATGCAACAAGTGCTTTATGCGATGCTTGGTTTGGGAATGATTTCAAATCCGAACATGAGTTCTGGAATGCCGCGCAAGAAATTGCGGATAACAAATATTTTCGTTGGCTCCATCGCATTCAGGACAAGGAGCAGTCCAATGAATAAGCACAAAAACAGTCCCTCGTCTGGCAAACAGGCAATGTCAGCCAACCTCCGCAAAATCGCACGGCAGAACCAGTTGCACGGCTTCCACATGGCTTTGGACGGCATCGCCGCTACATGGGGCGCACTGATTCAAAACCTTCGGTGCGATGCAGACCTGACCGATGAACAGGTGCAGAAAATCATCCGTATTGGTGACAGATATTGGGAGATGGTCGGCAAGTTCAAAGAAGAGGACATGACCCCTGACGAGTTTGCAGATTACATCACAGCAAAGTCGGAACAGGTCGAAAAGGAGCTGAGAAAAAGGTGGAGCTAATGGATAAGGAACAGCTTGCCATTGCACGGTTGCAGGACGCTGCACGGCTGTCTGAACATCGGTACAAGAAGCCATTGATGGTCACATACTCTGGCGGCAAGGATTCACAGGTTCTTGTAGCTCTGGCTGAACGTGCAGGAATCAACTTCGAGGTAGTCAACAGCCATACCACCGCAGATGCGCCGGAGACAGTCTATTTCATCCGTGAGCAGTTTAAGGCGATGGAAGAGCGTGGAATCAAATGCTCCATTGTCATGCCACAATACAAGGACAAGCCTGTGTCTATGTGGACGTTGATTCCTCAAAAGCTGATGCCGCCTACAAGACTTGTACGGTATTGCTGTGCCGTTCTCAAAGAAAATACTGGCCGCGATAGATTTATCGCTACCGGGGTTCGCTGGGCTGAATCAACAAACAGAAAGAAAAACCGTGGAACGATGGAGTTTAGCCATCGTGACAAAGAAAAGCGCATCATCCTTATGGGAGACAATGATGAAAAAAGGCAGCTGTTCGAGACCTGCAACCTTAAGGGCAAGATGACTGTCAATCCGATTGTGGACTGGTCTGACAATGATGTATGGGACTACACGCACAGCGAACACCTGCCTATCAATCCATTGTATTGCGAAGGTCAGAAGCGTGTTGGCTGCATCGGTTGTCCAATGGCCGGTAGGGGGGGCAGACAGCGTGAGTTTATGCGCTGGCCTGCTTACGAGAAAATGTACATTTCGGCATTTGAACAAATGCTTGATGTCAGAAAAGCAAAAGGCTTACCGTGCGACTGGCAGACCGGCATGGACGTTTTTCGCTGGTGGATGGAAGATGACAACATCAGCGGTCAGTTGAGCATGGACGATTTGATGGAGGATAACAATGTTTGAATTTGTAACCCGCTGGCTAGTCTGTCTAGTCCTGCTGGCGGTAGTGGTTCAGTCCGAGCGGACAATCAAAAACACGGCAAACAGCCTGTTTGAGGAACGGCAGGCAATGCTTGTCTGGCTGTTCATCAACGTGTGTCTTGCCGTTTGTACGGCAGTTGTAATGGGGTGGAAATGATGAAAATTTGTGACATTGAGAGAAAAGAAATTAACTTTGGGTGTCTGGAATGTGGAGATGTGTTTGAGCTGAACGGCGAAATTTTAATGAAAGCCAGCGTGAAACTTTCGATAAGCGAGTTGTCTGGTGGCATCAACCTGAAAAGCGGAGAGTTTTTGCAAATAGATGAGCTTTTCCCCGTCAAGATGGTAAACGCTCATCTCCAGTTGGAGGGCTAAGAAAAATAATGAACAGATATGACATTGAAAAAAGCATGGAAAGAAGTCGCAGAAGGTTTGCGATTTTTCAAGGCATTGTGATTGCTTTTATTGTAATCATAGCAGTTTCGTCTATTGTACTTTCCATCTTTATGTATAAGGGCTTGTTTTCCGCAGACATCCCCGAATGGATGAAGTGGGCATTTGTGTTTCTTGGGAGGTAAGCATGGAAATCAAATATGCAACGGATAACGATATTTCTTTAAGCAAAATAAAGGGCGGAGAGGTATTCGAGTTTGATACCGAGCTATTTATGAAAACAGATAACATTTCGTATATTGATTCTTTCGAAAAGAGATATGAATGGAACTGCGTGAAGTTAGCCGACGGTGTGAATTACTTTATTCCTTTGTCTGTTGTTGTCAAAAAGGTAAAGGCCAGCGTTGTGGTGGAGGAGTAACCAATGGACAACGAACTTTACTGCCCGATGAAAATGACCAGCAATCCGCTTGGTCGGTGCGTCTGCGAGAAAGAAAAGTGTGCATGGTGGAACGAACTTGGCAGTTGTTGTTCAGTTTGGCAGATTGCACAGGTGCTGGACAACATCGAAACGAAGATAAAGAGGTGAGAGCGTGAAACTAGTTGATGTTGATCCAATCATTGCGGCGTGGAAAACTGTTGGTATTGGCAAAAAGAATGAAGCGAAGCCGTTCTTGGATAGCAAAAACCCCCTCGTATACATACAAGGACAAATCAGAAACAGCATTGGAGATGTGTTTTTAGATTTAGCCAACATATTGGAATCTGAGCCCGCAAATATATGGTTTGATGCTAAGAAAGTTTTACCCGAAAAAGACAAAGAAGTTCTCGTAAAAAGAGAAAAATTCGGCATTGAAATTGCATTTTTATCTTATGACGGATTATGGCAAGAGCACAACGAGTGCATTGTGTTTGAAGATGTAACCCATTGGGCGTATCTTCCTGAACCGCCAAAGGAGGCCTGATACATGGCAACACCACCGAAGCGTGGTCGTGGCAGACCGCCGCTGACTGAAGCTGAAAAGAAGAAGCGTGAGAAGCGAGCGCAAAAGGCGAAAGAAGAAGCCGCTGCGAAGCGTGAGAAAGCGCGTGAGAAGAAGCGAATACAGAACCTGAACAAGAACAAGAGCATCCGATCACAGGTCAGCAAGAAGGTAAAGGAGCAACAGGCGTTGGCTATCGAGAAGTCAAAGATGATGAACACAGGCGATTTGCAGTCAAGAATCGGCGATGAAGAGGACAAGAAGGTCATCGGCATGATTGCAGCCAAGTATTTTGGCGACCTTCCGAGCGTGGACATGAACAATCCGATTGAAGTGCAGCAACGTCTTGACTTTTTCTTTGACGCTTGCATCGAAGCCAGAATCTCCCCTGTGGTCGAATGGATTGCACTGGTGCTGGGCATCGAATGGGTGAGCCTGAAGCAGATTATGGCGGGCAAACGCCGTGACGACAGCTTACAGCAGAAGTACATCCTGAAGCTCATTCTGCAAATGCAGTCCATGTGGGCGTACAACGGTATGTATGGTCAGGAGAACCCGGCAGAGTGGATTTTCCGAGCCAAGAACTACTTCGGTATGCGTGACAACGTGGAAGTCACCGTTGCACCGCCTGAACAGCCGTTTGGTGATGCCCAAAGCGCAGAGCAGTTGGCTCAGAAGTACCAGACGGCTTTGCCGAAAGGGATTGACGTGGAGTACAGAGAGGTGACAGAGAAGTGAAAGAACTTATTGCTTTCTTTTTGTTATCTTGGGCAGTCGCTTTTTTGATTATCAACAATTTTAACAATAAGGAGTAAAACATGAAAAAAGTAGCAACTATTATTTCTTCTGCGGTAGCAGCATTTTTTGTTGCAGTGGTTCTTTTGCTGTGTTTGGAAAGAGTGCCTGTTGGATATGTTGGCGTTGTTTATTCCGCACGGGGAGTTGAGCAGAACACCTTGTCACAGGGCTGGCATTTCCTCTCCCCGATGAAGCACGTTAGCAAGTTCCCCATCAGTCAGCAACAGATCATTTTTTCTGATGACCCGGCAGATTATAACGCAAAGGAACACGCAGATTGGCATATCGATGCTCCTGCAAACGGTGGAATGGTTGGAGTAAACCTCACCGTAAATTACAACTTCATTCCAGACCGTGTTGTTGAGCTTTACAGCCGTTTTAACGGAATGGACGGCGAAACACTGATAGAAAGCCGGATTCAAAATAGCATTATTGCTTATGTGAAGGAAGTTACCCCGAAGTTTTCCGTAATGGACATTTATTCCGAAAAGAAAACTGAAGTAAACAACGCAATCACAAATTATTTGAATGAAAAACTTACCAATGAATACGGAATCAATATTTCAAGCGCACTTGTGATTGACGTAGAGTTGGATGACACTCTCACCGAAAAAATTAGAGCGAAAGAACAGGCAAAGCAGGATGCTGAAATTGCTGAACTGAACAAGCAGACCGCTCTTGCACAGGCTGAGACAGACAAGGTGAAGGCTCAAGCAGAAGCTGATGTAAAAGTGATTGAAGCTCAAGCGGAAGCTGAATCGAACCGTATCGTGTCCGAATCCATCACTCCTGAACTGATCGAGATGAAAGAAGCGGAAGCCAGATTGAAGCACGGCTGGGTGACTGTTCAGGGTTCCGATACTGTTGTAACGAAAGTCGATTGATGCTAAGGAGTGAACAATGCAAACTGACAGAGGAATCTACCACAAGCGAGTGTGCGACCGTTGCGGAGCGGTTCTAGGCGGCAGGATGATAAACCCTGACGAATACTTCAAGGACTGGGCGTGGCGCAGGGACACAGGCGACCTGTGCCCGGAGTGCTATGAAGAGTATAAGCGTGTGATTGGGCGGTTCAATGCCAACAGAAGGAGAAAGAGAGGGCAGATATAATGGATGTTTATTGCACCACCGAACATTGCTCTTGCATGGGCATCAAGCAGTTCTCTGCTGGCAAGGCTATCCGATGCACGGCAGAATCCTGTGAGAACAAATCTGAGCCGTCCTGTGGTTCTTGCAAGTGGTACGCAGAGCCGGAGGGCGTGTGCGTGAACGACCAGTCAGAACACGTTGCAGACTTTGTGTGGGATGAACGTGGATGTAAGGAGTGGGAGAAGAAAAATGACATCAGGGGAGAAAATCAGGAAGCGTAGGATTGAACTGCACGTCAAGCAGAAAGACCTTGCAAACAGAATCGGCGTGACAGCTGCTTTTGTATCGGCTATTGAGAACGGAAAGCGCAGATGCAAGGAGAGATGGCTTTTCAGAATTGCGACCGTCCTTGACTGCACCATATATGATTTGCAAGATGACGAGCCTAAAGGTTTAATAGACCCCACCAATGATGACTTCGGAGCAGTCTGCAACTGTGCTGTGTGTTATTGCTTGGGCAGGCGGTCGTATATGCCTAGCCTTGTCTGCGAATACATCATCCCGCTTCTGCCGGAACTGACAGATAAGACGTTGGATTGTTTTGAACGCGACATTGCAGAGTGCAAGCGGACAGGATTTGACTTTGGCGATCCCTGCGATTGTGAGACGTGGGATGTGTTCTACAAGGCGGTTTGCAAGGAGATTGAAAGGAGAAAAAATGGAAGTCAGACCGATTGACGCTAATGCGCTACGTAAGCGTATCGAAGAATGGATGCAAGAATTAGAGCAAGAGTTCACTGTCGAGTACGTCTATATGGGATATGCGCTGGATGATGTGCTTGACTACATCGACACTGCGCCGACTATCGAGGTAAAGGACAATGGCTAACACACTCTGGCATCCAGCAAGCGAACCGCCACGAGAGCGAACGCAGCCTTTGTTGCTTGCGACCAAGACAACGTGGCGTGATAAAAATGGAAAAATGTTGCAAGGATTCTCGCCAACAGCGTACTTTCTTGGCTGTTACGCAGACGGTCAGTTCTGGGATGAGATAGGCGAGAGACTGCCGAAAGATGTGACGGTGACGCATTGGATGGCGTTTCCGATGGTATAGGAGGTCTTATGAAAAACAATATCGTTGTTACGCAAGATATGATTGACTCTTTTACGGCAGAAATGCAGGAAGCTTACCAAAAGCACGGCGATGATGAAGAAATCGTTCACAGCATGATGGATGGCATCATGTGTGAAACTTTAGAAAAGCTGGGCTTTGCAAAGGGCGTGGAAATCTTTAACGAAGCACCGAAATGGTATGCATAAGGAGCAGTAAACATGACGAATAAGAAGTTTGGCATTATCATTATGGACTTGAGCCTTTTTGACTTCGGGCCGAAGCCGCCTTGTGGTTATATCAAGGCGAAGCATATTCGCCCAGCATACGGCAAAGGAACAAGGCCTGTCAAGGCTCATAAGAGAATCACGAGAACGAGAGAGGGGTTTAGAAAATGACAGAACTTAAGAGATGCCCGTTCTGCGGTGCAGAGCCACCGACTGTAAAAGTGATTCATCCACTCAATGTTGACATGGCTAGTTGGGTAGTCTGCGGAAAATGCGGGGTGAGCACTTCTGCAACATTTGGCAAAGAAAAAGCCATCGAAGCATGGAACAAACGCTACAAAGAGAACTAAGCATGGAGAAAAAACGAGACAGCTTTACGTTCCAACGATACTACTTTGAAGCCATCTCCACACTCAAAAGTAAAGAAAAGTTGGAACTCTACGATGCAATCTGTGCATACGTTTTTGAAGAAAAAGACGCAACTTTGAACTCAAAAAAAGCAGAATCTTGTTTCATTTTGATTAAGCATCTGCTCGATGAAGAATCGAAAAGAAGCGATATTGCGTCAAAAGGATGGTCTACACGAAAGTCAGCTCATCCTCATGTCATAAATGAGATGAAAGTCAGCTCATCTATGAGTTCAAAGTCAGATGACAATGAACCCATAGTATCAACTGACGGTCAGATGAGCGTCAAGACCCTGCCGGAGAGTGCGGTCAAAAAGAAACCTGACATCTTCTCCGACTTTGCTCATGGCGATAAAGCCCTACTGGAAACCCTGCGAGAGTTCGCACAGATGCGTACAAGAATCAAAAAGCCCATGACAGACCGGGCAAAACAGATGCTCTGCAACAAGCTGGAAAAGTTTGATCGGCGCGACTGGAAAGCCATTCTTGACCAGAGCATCTATGCCGGATGGCAGGACATTTACGCATTGAAGCAGGATGACCAGTACGAGCAGAGTACGGAGATGGAGTTTCCTAGACTATGACAATGGACGTTCAAACGGTATTTATCGGTGCGCTGATGCTCTGCAAGCCGGGCGTTGTGGATGAAATTATACTAGACCTTGAACTCGACTTGTTCAGTACCCGAACTGAGAGACGCTTTTGCGGCTGTTCAGGGCTATTGGACGGCTAGGGGCTAAGATAGATATAGTCGAGATAAACACACAGCATCCAGACGTAGCGCAGACGCTCTTAGCGTGTGTACAGACCTGTGAATCGGAGTGTGTTCGCATTGACAGGGAGCAGATGCAGCATTGGGCGCAGCTTATCAGGGAACAGGCTGCACTTGCTCGTGTGCAAGGTCTGGCGTTTCAAATGACCAGCGAACTTACCGACTATTCTGATTTATCAGACATCTACCAGCAAATGGGCGAAGCAATGAGCCTGAAAGCTGAGGAAGAAGATGCGTGGACATACGAGGACGTGCTGAATGACTATGTGCTTCACATGGACGAGAAGCCTGTGTACATCAAGACAGGCATAGAGCGGTTGGATGAAGCGCTGCACATCTCACCGGGTGATTTTATTATCATCGGCGGCAGACCGTCTGCGGGCAAGACAGCCCTGTCTCTGCAAATAGCGGCAAGCATGGCAAAGCAGGACTACACCGTGTACTATTTCAGCTTAGAGACCAGCAAACGCAAGCTGGGCGCACGTCTTATGGCTAACCAGATATATTGCCCTCTGGACACGGTAAAAAACAAGGCGGTCAGCTTGAACGAGATTGACGGACAGGCAAAGAACATGAAGATGCCCTTGTATATCCGCTCCGCTGCCGGAAAGAACGTGGCGTGGATGAAGGCTCAGGCTCTCCGTAAAAAGGCTCAAGTTATCTTCGTAGACTATCTTCAACTCATCCACGAAACAGGCGCAAAAGACAGATATGCCGCCATTACAGCCATATCCATTGCCTTACACGAACTGGCACAGACCACAGGCATTGTTGTGGTGGCACTGGCACAGCTTAATCGAAACCCATCTAAGCCCGGAGCAACGCCTACCAACTCCGACTTGCGAGAGAGTGGACAGATTGAACAGGACGCAGATGCAATCATCCTTTTGTCCGGCGATAACCCCGACAAGTACCTGTTTCGGCTGAGTAAAAACAAGGAGGGCGGGATAGGCGACCTTCCCATTACGTTTAACAAGCAGATTCAACGGTTCCAAGAGTATACTTGGATGGATTGAAAGGAGAGCCACATGGATACATTGCAGAAGTTCATAGACAACGTACAAGCAGGAAAGGGAAAATACGGTCTGTGTGATGCTTGCCTGAACCGTCAAGGAGACTATTGCTTGTTTTACAATTTGTATCGGCGAGACGAGAATGGAAAGCATACTGTAACGGCTCAAAAACTCAAAAGGGTAGAACGATGCAATTCTTTTAACTATATCGGGTGGCTGATATAAGCTTATAATCGCTGAAAGCGAATACACAATCTGAGCACATGGGCTGTCAGCAATGGCAGCCTTTTGCATATACGCGCACAGAAGCCCTACAAACGCTTTTAGCGTCAGATGGCAAACTTATCAACTGAACACAGAAAACAGCTCTGGCACGGCTATACGGGACTGTGAGCGCAGTGTAGAGGTATACGACTATTGCAGGAGGAGAAAATGCAGTACATAACAGCGGACATTGTGTGCCCCCGATATAAAATCTACCCACGATTTCTTGACAAGATGAGCATTAGCGCAAATGCGAAGGTCATCTATGTAGACCTTCTTGATCGTTCGTTCACGTCAAGACATAACGGTAAAGAATGGGTCGACAGCAAAGGACGTGTGTTTGTTCGATGTTCCAACGCAGAAGCAGGGGACATGGTAGGGAAGAAGGAAAGAATAGCCAAAGAATACTTGAAAGAGCTGAAAGATGCCGGATTGATTGAATGCAAGCGCAATTATTCAAAATCCAACACGATTTATGTTGGGTATCCTGACGATGAGGAACTGTTCGACTATCAATCAGGCAATATATTGCCCAATTGTAATGACAAACAGGCAGAAAATTGCCCGACAATCGGGACAAAATAGTGCCCAACAATTGGGCAGAAAATTGCCCACTAGTAGATATATACATAGTAAATATAAACATAGTAGATTAGACGAGGGCTCTCCATGCGCCCCTCAGTTCGAAGAGGTCAGCGTAGTTTTTTTATTGACAACGGAAGCACGACAAGGTACGCAAACCAGTTCATGCGGTATTACGAGGGACTGGGATGGCGAACGAAAAGCGGAAGTCTTATTATCAACTGGAAACCAATAGCGCTTAATTGGATTGACCGAGAGCGGGAGAAGCAGCAAAATGATGGGTCTGACTTCCCACGATTGTAAAGGTTCTTTCCCCCTATAACCCTCTATCTCCAAAAGCTAGACCGTTAGCCAGCAGAGCAGAGCGTAGGCGAGAGTTGACGTGAGGTTCGGACTGGTGGATGGTCTGCGACTATTTCACATGGAGAATTGACTTCATTTTGTAGTCGGTTGAATATGTAGAAATGTTGCATAACTGTATGAGCGGTTGATTACAAATTGAAAGCAACTGACCAGTCGGATAGTTTTGTTAGATAATTAAAAGTATTGAAGTATTTGCCGAATAAATAGTCCTAGTTGATTGGTATGATATGATTGCAGTTGCCGGTAATTAAATCGAAGGAGAACAAACCGAATCGTATGATACGACTATTTCAGCGGAATAATAGTTAAAAAGATTGATTAATTATCTGCGACTATTATAATAAGTACAATGGTTAAAGATTTTGAGGTAATGTGATTGGAATTAAAATTGACAGGTGCCTTGACACATATTGATTTTGGGAAGGTCGGACGACTTAGCGACTATCGCACCTCTCTTTCTTTAAAAGGCGAACGACTATTTCACGTAAAATACAAGACTATTTAACGATGGTTCGCAAGAAAACGCTACGACTATTGCTCTGCGACTATCAGCGGACAGTTCGTTACTATACTATATATAGGACTTTCAAGCAGTGGCCGTCTGACGACTTTACGACTATTTATCGGGAGAAACTACGACTATTGGTTACGACTATTCCAGAAGCTGTTACGACTATTCCAGCCGGAACGCTACGACTATTGCTGACCTCTATTAGCTATCGGGCGAAAGCCCGAAAAAGAGATACGGCGGCAGCCGTCAATGGTTCCGCGCTCCTGCTGCTGGACTGCCCCGCCGGGTACAGCACTTGCCAGTGATCCGCACACGGCAGGAGTTGACCCCGCCGCCGCTGGCATGGTCTGCCCTCTTATATACCTTATTATAATAGGCGGCTGTGCTGACCTGTGCAGCGTCCCGGCGTGGCGGTGGTATCTGGTATCGGTGGAGGGCGTCCGGGCGCGTGTATGCGCTCCAGCGTGGCACAGGCGGTATTATAGCCGCTTTTGTCGGTCTGGTATTGTGGGTGGTTGAGCGGGTGCAATTGCAGGAAAAGCCACTGCAAAGCCCTGTGCGCTGTTTTGTGGCGTGGGTGGTATAATTGCATTGACACGGCAAAACACGCTGTAAGCGCTTGTATGGGACTGTATTGCATCCGGGCAAAACAAAAGCCTTGCACCGTGTTGTCGGATGCAAGGCAAAAGAAAATCCCCGCCCACGTTGGCGGGGTTAAATGCTTCTTATTTGGACGCCTTGAAGAGCGCAGAGAAAAACCAGAAGAAGAACAGGATGCAGGAAAAAATCATTTTGTGATCACCTTCATTAAATACGCCCTTCGGCGGTTTTGTCAAAAATGTAATGCGATCCGCTGTTGTCTTTGCGGACAAAAACGTCATTTTGCCACCCGTCCGAAACGATGATACGCAGCATAGTTAACATACCGTCATAATATGCCCTATCTTTTGCCGTTTTTTGGCGCTGACCCTCTTTATCAAGCGTGGCAAGTGCATAATCAATTGCTTTTTTGTTAATCATGTTATAACCCCCTCATACCACGCTAAACCGCTTGTATGTGGTGCGCTTGCTGCACTCGGCGTATATATCCGGGTGCACGGTCTGCAATAGCTTGCTATCGAGCCGGACGCTCTGAACGTCCTTGTAAATGGCCTTTGCAGTGCCCTGCACCATTTCCGGTGCACCCTGCATCATTGCGATAATATCGGCCTTGATTGCGTCATTCATCGCTTCCAGTTCTTCCATCAGCCGCTTATTTTCGCGGTAGGCGTTCACTTTTTCTTCAAACGTTGACATTTTTTATACCTCCATAAAAAGATGCAAGGCAGAATTTGCTTTTTTGTGCCGCTCAAAATCAGCCTGTGTACCATGTCCAAAATTAAAAGCACCAATAATGCGTTCTGCGTCCCATACACTGTAAGCACCGGCACGGATAGCAGCTTTTACGTTGCCGCGATACTCTGTAACAAGCTCCGGTTTGTAAATATCAATTGTCATTTTTCGCCCTCCCTCAGCTGTTTAAAATAACGATCATAACCAGTGCGCCGGAGATCATGCCGCCCACGTACCAGAGGGCTGCCCACTGGGTAAAATCAAGTGTAATCATGTGTTATACCTCCGTGTATCCGTCTGCAATGGCCTGAGCCTTGATTGTGTCCATATCACGCTTTGCTACAACGGGCACGTCCTTAGATACCCAGCTATCAGGGACGCGGGAAAAGGTCTTTGCGTTTGTGTCGATGCACAGATAATGCGCATTGCCGTATGCGGTGTTTTTGGTTCTAAATTCTAACTTCATGGTTTTGTCCTCCTGTTTTGTAACGGTATTTGGTAGGTGTAACGTATATCTACGTTGTGCCTATATTGTAACGTATATTTACGTTTTTGTCAAGTTGCACACGCAACATAATGACGTATTTATACGTTTTTATTTTTTGTCCGTTTGGGCGTGCCCTATCGGACACACTGCGCAGACCCTCCAGTCCCTGCACCGCCACGATCTACCCGCCGCCGTCCTGTCTGATATCGAGTGCAGACCGGTGCAGCGTGCCCAGCGTCCGGGTGCGCTGGGGGGCTGGGGTCTCCACCGGAGGGGTATGCAGCCGCCGCCCAGCCCCGCCCGGTCAGTCTCTCAACCACCGAAAAAATAAAAAGGCTCAAAAATCACCCTCGCCCCCATTGCCAAGTCCTCAAAATTTCCCGCAAAAAACAAAAAGACCCCTACAAAGGGTCTGTGTTCTGTGCTATACTTGCCTTACAAGCCTTGAAAGGGAGGAATCTGTAAAATGAAAAAGCCGATTTATAAACGCTGGTGGTTCATTCTGTTGGTTATCTTCGTGTTCCTTGCATACCTTGGAAGTTCAACGAGTAGTTCTAGCAGCGTAAAGGAAGGATTTGAGGAAGGTTACAAAGACGCAACGGCATCGTCTAGCAAGGCAACCTCTGAATCCGTTTCGTCCTCTGCTGCGGTATCTGATTCGTCCGTAGCCGATGAAAGCAAAGCGATGAAGTCCTTCTTAAAGCGGAATAAAGAAGTGAATGAAACCTTTGCAAAGAACCTTGCAGACGCATTGGATTCGACCGGTCTCGGCTATACGCTGGATGATATAAACTGGTTTGAACAGACGGCTGATTGGGCTGCTGGTAAGCGTTATAATGCTCAGGTCGATATGAAGGATTACATTCAGATTGCCACGATTGGCGATGAAATCTACTCTATTAAGAACACCCAGAACAGCGAGACAGATAATTTCATCTATAAGAACGAGAGCCTGAAACCGGATGCTGGCGATGTTCCTGATGGGTCTATTCTGCTGACAGACGGTGAACTTGGCGATTACGGAAAAGAAGCGACCACAAAGAGCGGCTATGAGTATGTTCGTTACATCATCCCTGCTGGAAACTATACAGTCGAGAACAAGGCGAAGGAATCTATGATTTTTGTTGTGTCGGATTCTAACTCCGATGATGTAAGCGCAACGCTTCAATTAAAGAGTGCTAACGAGAAAGGTAGCCTGACCGTTAAGAGTGGCTATCATATTGAACTGTCCATGTATTCACAGGTTATCTTGACCCCTGATAAGTAACACAAAAAGCCAGCGGCTAGATGTTCTCTAACCACTGGCTTTTCTTATGTGCTATTTACTTCACGATTTCACCGTGATAGGGATGATACTCAACATTGGGCAAGGGCATCCAATACTTCACATCGCGCATGATGCACTTGCTGTCCCGGAGCAGAACCGGCTCGATCTCGCCGTTTTCGTCCGTTTCAAAGGAAAGCTGACCGCTATCGACAACCTTTCCGTCACAAGCAATAACAGGCTCGTGGACGCATTCACCGTAGTCAACGGTGCGCCAAAGTTTCAGCATGGCCTCAAAAGCGTAGTTGAGATATTCCCCCATATCCTGAATCTTATCTGAGGTAAGCATAGTTATTCTCCTTTCAAACTGCCATCTGGGTCTGGTTATTGACGTTCTGAATCATCATCACAGTGTTTGCGCAAGGCCGCCACCGTTCGATGTAGGCAATGGCGTTGTCAAAATCCTTGCGAGGAACGTTGCTGATGCTGTTCACATGGAACCAGTCCTGTGCATCCTTGTTGCACTCACTGTAAACCTTGCATCGGGTGGACTTGTCAAGGTATGCAGGAGAGGTCTTGCCGCCAAGTGCTTCAACCACAACGCGGTTTACCGCACGGCGAAGTGCCCTCTGCTGCTCGTAGTCCACCGTCATGTTGGTTTCAAGAGCAGAGATACGCTTTTCGTGCTGCATGGAACGGTTGTCCAGCACAAAGATTGCTTGCAGTTCTTTGGATGCCCCTGCGAACTGGTTGACTGCCATGTTCTTCTCAAGGTCAATCAGCTTCTGACGAATTTCCATGCCCTGCGGCGTCCGCTGAATCATCGCAATGTGCTTTGCCATGTCAAGGCTAAGAACATGGTCTGCGCTAGGACGGCCACCAAGAGGGTTTTGCTCATTTTTGAGCAAAACTGAAAAGTCCGTTCCTTCGACAAAACCAATGTCAATCATGCGCTTAATCCAGTCTTTGTATGCGGTCTTGATTTTGAGCCGCTCGTGCAACTCCCGACCCAGCACAACCTTTTCGCCGGTGTCGGTGTCGTACACAGGGATAACATCTTCGGAGAAAATTCGGATGGTTTCAAGATTATTATTCATAGAAATTTGACCTTTCTATCTTGCGAGAGTAGGCCATCTCTGGTATAATAACCCAAAGAGGGTCTATACTCTCTGAGTGTTTCATAAGACGTTCGCTTGTGTCTGGTAAACTAGGGCGAGCGTCTTATTTTTCGTTTTCGTTGGTCTCCGGGATGGGATGCACCTCAAAGAACGTGTCACGGATGGCTGCGGCCTGTGCGACCTTGTGTTCGGTGCAATAGGCTTTCAGCCACTGGAACTGCCGTTCGGTCAGCGCAACAGTGAACGTGTGATTGTGGCGTTCAAGATACGGACTGTACATAAACTCACCTCCCTTCATGTGGGTGCAACCAGTATACGCAATATGTTGTGGTTTGTCAATTACGCAAACGCTTAATGTAGTACTGGTATCTGTACAAAATCAAAAAGTTTGTAGATTTGCACAAAACTCAGCCCTTATTTTTGGCCACTCCCGCTTCGTACCCTGCACGGTAGTTCAGTTCGGACAGTTTACCAAGTGCTTCTGCGTACTCCCTGTCTTCGCTGGTCGGCTCTTTGCCGTGTGCGAGGGTTTTCAGAAATTCTTCGGTTGTTGTGGGAAAGTTCATGTTTTTTGCTCCTAACTCTTGCGGAGAGCAGCCCTTTTTGGTATAATAGATTCCGAAAAGGGAGACTGCCCCCTTGGTGGTGCAGTACCTTCTTTTTGTAACGGATAAGCTATCAGCTAAACTTTGGTAGGTGGGTGCTGATAGCTTATTTTTTTATGCGTTGCGCAACGTTAAAGATTAGATCAATCCCCATTCTTACGACATCGCTCTTGGTTCCATCCAGAGCATTGGCGCAAAATGTGATTTTTTCGATATCCTCTTCGCTAAGTCGGAACGAAACCATACGCATAGATTCGTTTTTAGATGGTTCTGCTGCTTTCTGCAACTTCATCACCTCGCTTTGTTGTTGGTGATAGTATATACCAGATATCGAACACTTGTCAATATGGAAATTTGAAGAAAATATACTTTACAGATTCAGAACGGCTCAAAAATAAAGCGTATACACGTTTTCGTGTAAAATGATTAACACCCTTATACTACTATACTCTGTAAATACAGAGTATAGTATATTTATATATACATAGAACGTAAATTTACGCTTGACGTATAAATACGTTTGTGATATACTAATGCCAGCAAAAAGAAAGAGGGAGTAAAAATGAGAGCCGCAGAAATTATCAAGGACATGGTTGCAAATTCTCATCCGAAAATAACTTACAAGGTTCTCGCGAAAAAACTTGGTTATAAAGCAGCGACGAGTGTCACGGATAGGCTGAATCGTGGAGAACTGAGCGCAGAGAAATTTGCTCAATTTGCAGATGAACTGGGTTATGAAATTATCATTCGCCCTAAAACCATCAAAAAGGAAAAGGAAGATTTTTACCGTTTGGAATACCCAAAAAGAGCAAAGGACAGTGATTCTGAATGAATGTAGCGTATGTTCGTGTATCTACTGTTGAACAGAACGAAGCACGACAGGTGGAAGCGTTGAAGCGACACAACATTGACCGTTGGTTCATTGAGAAGGTATCTGGCAAGAATATGGACAGACCGGAATTGCAGAAGATGCTTAAATCGGTGCAGCCGGGCGATACCGTCTTTATCCACGATTTCAGCCGTCTTGCCCGCAGCACAAAGGATTTGCTTGAAATGGTCGAGACGCTGCAAGCGAACGGCGTACATCTTGCCAGCGATAAAGAAAATCTAGATACAGGCACACCTACCGGCAAGCTGATGCTTACAATGATTGCAGCCATTAATGAATTTGAGCGGCAGAATATGCTTGATCGTCAGCAAGAGGGCATCGAAGTGGCGAAGCAAAAAGGCGTATACAAAGGCCGCAAGCCCACTGAGTACGACCGCAATCTCTTTGACATTTTACATGAACAGGTGGAGAAGCGCATTCTCACGGTCACAGATGCCGCCCGCCAGCTTGGCGTGACTCGCCAGACATGGTATCGGATTGCTGAACAGAATAGGTGAAAGGAAAAGCGACATGAAAACCGTAAAATTGTCAGAGCAGAGTTTGAAGCTCATTGAAACGTTGTGTGATTACACTGACAAGCCTGATGTTCTCAACGCTGTTGCAGACGCTATGTACTATGATGCGGACGAGTTGAAGCGTAGGCTCAATCAGCTTGCGGAGGAAGTCAAATAAACCGCACGCTCCATCCGTTAAAACGAATTTTGGCAAATAATTTTCCAAAATAGCATTATAAAAACCGAATATTTGATTTTTGTGCAGTTGTAGGCACTCTTTACATTTTCAGGTAGGGGGTGCCTATTTTTTATGCAGCCAAAGCAGTGTATCGCCATTATCGACAGCATCAAAGCGTATGCAAAGCAGAATCCGACCGAAGCACAGGTCTACGAGGACTGGTTTCAGGCGGTCGTGAACCTGAGAGATGCTTTGCCGCAGGACAAGCGGTTCGATGCCTACAAATACTCTGGTGAGTTGCGTTCCGTCTGTGCAGCCATGATGAGCAAGATGAAAACAGGCGATGATGTGGCGAAGGTCTATGACATTATCGGCCGGACGTACCTGTTTGAAGCAAAGGATGTGTTCGACAGCTATTGCATCTACCTTGAATGGAACCGTGCGCCGGAGAAGAAGTTTTATCAGCCGAGACGAAAGGTTCTAAAAGTGCTGGCAGATGACCTAGAGGATTTGTTTTACAAGCGGATTGACTTCTTGGGGGTTAGTTTACCCGCTCGCGTGGGCAAGGCTTTGAGCGATGACACGCCAATTTTAACGCGCAATGGCTGGAAAAATCACGGTGATTTGCAAGTTGGCGATGAAGTCATCAGTCCGAAAGGCCAGTTCGTAAAGGTGCTAGCAGTGTCTCCTAAGTGCAAGCTTGATGTTCGCTGCCACTTTTCTGATGGCACATACATTGACTGCCACGAGAACCACGAGTGGTTTGTGTTTAATCGCCATAAGAACGCATTTGATACCATAGAAACTAAAAGAATGTTCAAGGGTTATCAGACTGGTGGTTCGCAAGGTAGAGGGCATAGATACATATATCAGCTTCCATTTAAGAATTTTGTTTGATGGTGAATATAAAAAGTTGCCTGTTCCTCCGTATACATTGGGCGCATGGCTTGGAGATGGAACAAATCAAAAGCCCTTGATTTGCGAATCAAAACAGGACAGATGTATTATCGAAAGAATTGTCAATGACGGATATGCTATCGGGAATTATTACGTCCACAAGATAACAGGAGTGGAATATTTTCATTTTGATGGGTTTCGCGCCGATCTAAAAAAGATTGATATGTGTTATCGCTCTACGCGTTGCGTGAAACACATCCCCGAAGAATACTTTACATCTAGCATTGCGCAGCGAATGGAACTGTTGGCTGGTCTGCTTGATACGGACGGAACAAAAAAAACAAACGAAAACAGATATGTGTTCTCTACAACAGAGCCGCAGTTGAAAGAAGATTTTATTACGCTTGTATCTACTTTTGGATGGCGTTGCAGTGTTCATGTGGAACCGCCAAAAATCTCAAGTAGCGGAATTAAGGGAAAACTCCCGGTTTATATTATCTCCTTCAACCCCACTTGCCCCATTCCCTGTGTTGTTCCCCGAAAACAGATGAAAAAGTTCTCTAAACCTCGCCGCGTGGCATTCTGTGGGTTTGAACGTATCGAGCCGAAGCAGGGCAACTGCATTCAGGTTGAGGGCGGTGTGTACTGCGCTGGTAAGCGCCTGATTCCTACCCATAACAGCACCCTCTGCATATTTTTCATCACATGGCTGATGGGCAACCGTCCTGACGTTGCATCGGTCATGAGCGGTCACTCTGACAAGCTGACCAACGGCTTCTACGGTGAAGTGTTGTCCATCATCACTGACCCCGTCACCTACAACTGGGGCAAAATCTTCCCTGACGTTCAGCTTGTGGATAAGAGTGCAAAGGACGAAAGCGTTGACCTAAACCGAAAGAAGCGTTTCCCCACCCTGACCTGCCGCTCCATTGGTGGCACGTTGACTGGTGCTGTTGAAATCGGTGAGGGCGGCGTTCTGTACAGCGATGACTTGATCGAGGACTTGGAAGAGAGTCTGAATGTTGAGCGTCTGAACAACAAGTACGATGCCTACCTGAACCAGCTGAAAGACCGTAAAAAGCAGGGCGCGTTGGAACTGATGGTCGGTACACGCTGGAACGTGCTTGACCCTCTTGGGCGCATTCAGAACCAGTATGCGGACAATCCGAAGTACCGCTTCCGGGTTATCCCTGCGGTGGACGAGAACGGACACAGCAACTTCAATTATGACTACGGCGTAGGTTTTGATGATGCCTATTATGCCGACATGAAAGCCAGCATTGACGATGCAACATGGTGGGCAAAGTACATGGGCAAGCCCTATGTGCGTGAAGGTCTGCTGTTCCCTGCCGATGAACTACGGTATTTCAACGGCGTTCTGCCTGACGGAGAGCCTGATCGCAAGCTGATGGTCATGGATATTGCATGGGGTGGCGGTGACTTCACGGCCTGTCCTATTGCCTATGTGTACGGTGATGCCGTGTTCATTCCAGACCTTGTGTTCAACAACGGTGACAAGACCGTAACCAGACCGGAGGTTGTCGGCAAAATCATCCAGCACAAAATCAACGTGGTGCGTGGTGAAGCCAACAACGGCGGCGATGAATATTGTGACGTGGTAGATAGCCAGCTCCGGCAGCAAGGCTACCATTGCTCTGTCCGCAGTCAACGTGCGCCCAGTGGTCAAAGCAAGCTGTCCAGAATCATCCAGTATGCGCCGGACATCAAACGGTTCTACTTCCTTGACGAGAAGCACCAGTCGAAAGAGTACAAGGCGTTCATGGAGCAGGTGACGATGTTCACGCAGCTTGGCAAAGTTCCGCATGATGATGCACCGGACAGTCTGGCACAGCTTGCCGACGAATTGTATAACGGAATCAGTAAAATTGAGCCTGTCAAGAGGCCATTTTGATTAAAAACACAATATATTGTGTTCGATGGGTCTATTTATTTGATTTCACCACTTGACAACGCTTATAATGTACGCAGGAAGATTTGCAACTTCCTCTGAAGTTTTGCAGCTTCCCTTAAAGGAATAGCTTACACGCGGGGTTTTGTCATTTTTACTCGCGTGCGTGTCAACAAGCATATTCCTCCTTTCACCGGTGGAGGTTTTCTCACTCTTTCGCCTTCACCGGGCTTTATATGTTGCGTTTCCAATTGTTTGGGGAATGCCAGTCTGTCTCCCCCACGGCTGGCAAGCAACGGTTCGATTCCGTTACGCAGCACAACCATCTTCTTTGCTTGGCTTTCTATTCTCTGAATCCTCCACCGCTACTCCCGGCTCTCGATGCAATGGTTAGGCATGACATTGCAAAGAGCAGCGGTTAACCAATCAAGCCGGGTTTCTATGTTGCATTAGCTCAGTCAGGCTAGAGCACCCGGCTCATAACCGGACATACATTGGTTCAAATCCATTATGCAGCACCAAAATTGCAGCTGACCCGTTTACGTCTGTCCAACAACTGAATGTAAAGGCTGCAATGGTTTTCTTCGGGCGAAGAATAGCACGGCTGGAAGTGCGAACAGTTTCCCAGTAGCTTCTGACAGGTTTGTGCTCAACAGCCTGTTTCCAGAAATCTAACGAAAGGAGCGCTCATGTTAGTTAGAATTTGTTGCCCTTGTATCCGGCAAAACCCAATCTATAAGAATGTCCGCTGCAACCGCTATCTTGGCGAAGTGGACGGACGATACCATTTCAAGTGCGACAGATGCAAGGGCGTTATCGAAGGAGACACAAGGGAAGGATGGGTGAAAATCATCCATCCACCTGAAAAGTAAATAGCTTTTGAAGCGCAGTTTTGGCGCAGTGAGATAGACCTTAACAGGTTTGTCTTGCTGCGCTTTTTTATTTTGCTGGAAAGGAGGAACGCATGGCTGAGTATCAGACGGTCGTTTGCGGCTTTTTGAATGAGCCGCTGACCGGGCGCAGACCGATTGAAACGCCGGAGACGGAAATCAACCAGGCAAACGTGCTGAAAGTGGTCATGGGCAAGGCAGAGCCTATTCATCTGCTGAACAAGAACGAGATTCGCTTTCTGCACAACTACTACTTGGGTAGTCAGCCTGTCCTCCTCCGCACGAAAGAATACCACGCTGAAATCACCAACCGCATTGTAGAGAACCACGCCAACGAGTGTGTGGGCTTCTACACAGGTTATATGAGCGGCACTCCTTGTTCTTATGTGCGGTCTGAAACGGCAACTGGTGACGGCGAGGAAATCGCACGGCTGTCTAACGCCTTGCAGTATGAGGGCAAGGATGCACTTGATCGGCGGCTCTGGCAGTGGATGTTGGAATGCGGACAGGGGTATCGCATTGTTCTTCCTGACAAGGGGTACAACGGCAACTACCCGGACGAAACGCCCCTGTTGGTGGATGTTCCCGACCCGGACATGGCGTATGTGATTTACAACTCCGGCATCGGACACAAGCCCATTGCCAACGTGCTGCACATCCCACGCAATTATCAGAACGACTTGAACGACCTGATTTGCGTGTATACGCCGAACCAGTATTTTGAAATCGACAACGGCAAGGTCACAAAATCGGAAAACCACTCTCTGGGAATGTTGCCGATGGTCGAATACAAGCTGAACCCGGAGCGGATGGGTCTGTTTGAACCGGCTATCCCTGTGCTGGATGCCATCAATTTGTTGGAGAGCAATCGTCTTGATGGCGTAGAACAGTTCATCCAATCCATCATGGTCTTTATTAACTGTCTTGTTGATAAAGAAGCGTTGGAAGCTGTTAAGGCTATGGGCGCAATGTCAATCAAGTCTACTTCTGGACTTGCTGCCGATGTAAAACAGCTTGCAAACGAGCTGAACCAGCAGCAAACGCAGATTCTGATTGATTCCATGTTGAACGTGTACCGCAGCCTGACTGCCATGCCTAGTGCTACTGGCAGCGAGAACGCAACGTCCGACAACGTGGGCGCAGTCATCGTCCGAAACGGCTGGAATCACACCGAAGCAAGGGCACAGCAGTACGAGAACACGTTCAAGTACGCTGAACGTCAGAGCCTGTCTGTAATGCTGAAAATCTTGCGTGACACGGCTGGTTCTAAGTTGATGGCGAGCGACATCAACATCAAGCTGCCGCGCCGTCAGTATGACAACCAGCAGAGCAAGGTTCAGATTTTTGCGCAGATGATTCAGCAGCCGATTGACCCGCAGTTGGCGTTTACTACGCCCGGTCTGTTCCCTGACCCGCAGGCTGCTTACGAAATGAGCAAGCCCTTCTTGATTGCCGCTGGCAAGCTGGGCGAGGATGGGAAAGCACCGAAGCCGCAGGAACAGCCGACAAACCATATTGCTGACGCTAACAAAATGTTGAACGAACGGGCCGGCGAAAAGAACGGAGGGGAAAAATGAATTTTGCAAGCGCTTTGTTTTCTCTTAAACGAGGTCGTAAAATCAAGCGTCATCATTGGACTGGCTATTGGTGCTTGGGGACTAAAGACTCTAAAAAGCCTTATGTCGAAATGCACTGTTATGATGGCAAGATTGTAAATCTTGTTGATTCGGAAGATATTTTGTACACCATGGAAAATATGGCGTGTGACGATTGGGAAATCGTTGATGAATGGAAGTAAAGGCTTTTGCCTTTGCATATTCCGGCAGGGAAGCCGGAATACAAATTTCGCAGCGTTGCAGGGAAGCAACGGTAAAAAAACGCAGGAGGAAATTAACGATATGAACTACAAAGCGTTGCTTGGTGATGCCTACAAAGAGGGCATGACCGCCGATGAAATCATTTCTGCGCTTGAAAAGGTTGCAGACCCTAGTGCAGAGGTTGAGAAGCTGCGCAACGCCGTGACGAAAGCCAATGGCGAAGCTGCTGAGTACAAGAAGCAGCTCAAGGCAAAGCGTACCGATGACGAGAATGCCGCACAGGAACAGGCTGACAGGCTGGCAGAGATGCAGAAACAGATTGAAGCCCTGACTGCCGACAAGGAGAACCTTGTCAAGGAAAAGACCCTTGCATCTTACCGTGAGAAGTTCGTTGCACAGGGTTATAACGCTGAGCTCGCTAACAAGGCTGCATCTGCACTGGCTGACGGCGACATGGACAAGGTGTTTAAGTTCCAGTCGGAGTTTATGACCGCCCACGACACCGCTTACAAGGGCTTCTCTGCTGAAGGATATGCCCACACCCCCCGGGTGCGGGATGGCAAGGGCCGGTTCTGACAGCGAAGGCGTGGCGTTTGCTAAGAGCCTTGCACAGCAGAACGCAAACACTTCTAAGGCATCGAGTGACGCAATGAGTGCTTTCCATTAACAAGGAGGAAAACATGAAGTTTACCCGAAACACGGTCAACGGAATCAACGATACCATCCTTGCTTCCAATGACTACACTGCCATCCCCTTTACCGTGAACTGAAAACCCGCTGCG
>CYGL01000184.1_pt1 | contig 32965 bp, 51 predicted proteins | sample 485531 | NCBI WGS metagenome assembly CYGL01 (sample SAMEA3497897, study PRJEB9818) | human gut metagenome | reverse complement strand
CAGCCAAGTTATTTGGCGACCTTCCGAGCGTGGACATGAACAATCCAATTGAAGTGCAGCAGCGCCTTGACTTCTTCTTTGACGCTTGCATCGAAGCCAGAATCTCCCCTGTTGTGGAAGTGGATTGCACGTGGTGCGTGGGCATCGAAGTGGGTGAGCCTGAAGACAAATTATGGCGGGGAAACGCCGTGACGACAGCTTGCAGCAGAAGTACATCCTCAAGCTGATTCTGCAAATGCAGTCCATGTGGGCATACAACGGTATGTACGGTCAAGAGAACCCGGCAGAGTGGATTTTCCGAGCCAAGAACTACTTTGGGATGCGTGACAACGTGGAAGTTACCGTTGCACCGCCTGAACAGCCGTTGGGCGATGCTCAGAGCGCAGAGCAGTTGGCGCAGAAGTACCAGATGGCATTGCCGAAGGGGATTGACGTGGAGTACAGAGAGGTGGGAGACAATGCAGACTGACAGAGGAATCTACCACAAGCGAGTATGCGACCGCTGCGGAGCGGTTCTAGGCGGTAGGATGATGAACCCTGACGAATACTTCAAGGACTGGGCGTGGCGCAGAGACACAGGCGACCTGTGCCCGGAGTGTTATGTGGAGTATAAGCGATTGATCGGGCGGTTCAACAGAGGAAAGAGAGAGCAGAGATAATGAAAAAGTGCGCTCTTTACAGATGCAAACAGTGCTTTGCGACCATGACGGACGAAAGCGATGTCAGAATCAGCAAAGACATTGTTGATTGGATGTTTGAAAACGAAATGGAAGATAGAAAAATTGGATTTATCGCAAAATTCAAAACAAGCGATAAAGTCCTCATTCATCGTTGCGCCAATAACACTATTGGTATATGCGAGTTTATAGGGTGGAAGGAGATAGAGGAATGAACTTCTACTGCACCACCGAACATTGCTCTTGCATGGGCATCAAACAGTTCTCTGCTGGCAAGGCTATCCGATGCAAGGCAGAATCCTGTAAGAACAAATCTGAGCCGTCCTGTGGCTCTTGCAAATGGTACGCAGAGCCGGAGGGCGTGTGCGTAAACGACCAGTCAGAACACGTTGCAGACTTCGTGTGGGACGAACGTGGCTGCAAGGAATGGGAGAAAAGAGAAAATGACAGCTAAAGAAACATTCGCCATATTTGTTTTGGGGTCACTCATAACATTCTTTGTTGGAGCCTTTGTCACGATTTTTGAAATGTTTCTTTGGGATATGACCGATGACATTTCGCTTGGATGGTCGTGGAAGCATCCAGAACGTTCAACAATTATTCATGCAATAATAGTGGCAGCTATTAACGCGACTGTCTTTGGCGGTGGTCTTTTAGCTGTATGGCTGGCGAAAGGATGAAAAAAATGAGCTATGATATTTCACTGTGCGACCCTGTAACGCATAAACCGCTCAAAGCAGATAGTACGCATTTTATCGCTGGTGGTATGCGCGCTATGGGCGGAACGAAAGAACTGTGGCTCAACGTCACCTATAATTACGGTCACTTCTATTATCAACCGGAAGTGTTTGGTGAGAACGGCATCCGCTCCATCTATGGCAAAACAGGCGCAGAAAGCATTCCGATGCTTGAAAAGGCCATCTCCGCACTAGGTGACGATGTAGACGATAGTGACTACTGGCACGCCACAGAGGGCAACGCCAAACGTGCCTTGTACGGTCTGCTGGCGTTTGCAAAGATGCGTCCTGACGGCGTATGGGATGGAGATTGAAGGGAGAAGAATGGATGCTTAATACAGCATTAAATGCGGCGATAATCATTATTTGTGGTATATCTGTAATTCTTTTAATCGTTCACGATGTACCAGCAAAGAAAACGTCTATTTGCGACCGATGCAAGAACCTGTATTATAAGCGTTCCCCGAGAGATAAAGAATATTACAGATATGTTTGCAAAGTACCGTTCAAAAAGCCATTCGACATTCCTCCCGAATATTGCGCAAATTTTGAAGAAAGGGAAAATAATGACTAACACCCTTTGGCATCCAGCAAGCGAACCGCCACGAGAGCGAACGCAGCCTTTGTTGCTTGCAACCAAGACAACGTGGCATGATGAAGATGGAAAAATGTTGCAAGGAATCTCGCCAACAGCGTACTTTCTCGGTTGTTACGCGAACGGTCAGTTTTTGGATGAGATAGGCGAGAGACTGCCAAAAGATGTGACGGTGACGCATTGGATGGCATTTCCGATGGTGTGAGATGATGAACATGGACAAGTATGTATGGCATTCCGTGCGAGACGAACTGCCGCCGCCAGATGCTCCAATGCTGATTTTAATGGTAATGCGCATTTACCAAAACGAAAACGAATATGAGCGGCACATGAGACTTGGCTTCTATGCACCAGCATTCGGCAAACGGGCGTGGAGAAACGAGTTTAACGACCCGCTAGAACACGGTGATTGGTACATTGTAACGCACTGGACGTATGCGCCAAAAGAGCCAAAGAGGGATAGAGATGGATGGATTTGAAGCACTCACAGAAGCAATGAATCGATGTGCTGCATCGATTGAACAGCTTGCAAATGCTATCAGACAGTCTGAAACGCAGTGCAGTCACATTAAGCGGAAGAACAAGCGACCTGTGTACTGCAAGGGTGAAAGGCTGCATGAAGGTCACAAGCGAATTATGAGAACGAGAGAGGGATTCAGAAAGTGACAGAACTTAAGAGATGCCCGTTCTGCGGTGCGGAACCGCCGACTGTAAAAGTAATTCATCCATTTGGCGTGGATATGGTCAGTTGGGTGGTATGTGGCAAATGCGGGGTGAACACATCCGCTACGTTTTGCAAGGCGAAAGCTATCGAAGCATGGAACAAACGCTACAAAGAGGATTGAGCATGGACAAAAAACGAGACAGTTTTACATTCCAACGATACTACTTTGAAGCCATCTCAACGCTTAAAAGCAAAGAGAAATTGGAACTATACGATGCGATTTGTGCATACGTTTTTGAAGAAAAAGACGTAACTTTGAACTCAAAAAAAGCAGAATCCTGTTTCATTTTGATTAAACATCTGCTCGATGAAGAGTCGAAAAGAAGCGATATTGCGTCAAAAGGATGGTCTACACGAAAGTCAGCTCATCCTCATGTCATAAATGAGATGAAGGTCGGCTCATCTATGACATCAAAATCAACTGACGATGAACGCATGGCATCAGCTGACAGTCATGTGAACGTCAAGACCCTGCCTGAAAGTGCAGTCAAGAAGAAACCTGACATCTTCTCCGACTTTGCTCATGGCGATAAAGCCTTACTGGAATCCTTGCGAGAGTTTGCGCAGATGCGTACAAGAATCAAGAAGCCTATGACAGACCGGGCAAAACAGATGCTCTGTACCAAGCTGGAAAAGTTTGATCGGCACGACTGGAAAGCCATTCTCGACCAGAGCATCTATGCCGGATGGCAGGACATTTACGCATTGAAGCAGGATGACCAGTACGAGCAGAGTACGGAGATGGAGTTTCCTAGACTATGACAATGGACGTTCAAACGGTATTTATCGGTGCGCTGATGCTTTGCAAGCCGGGCGTTGTGGATGAACTCATACCAGACCTTGAACTTGACTTGTTCAGACCCGAACTGAGAGACGCTTTTGCGGCTGTTCAGGGCTATTGGACGGCTAGGGGCAAGATAGATATAGTCGAGATAAACACGCAGCATCCAGACGTAGCACAGACGCTCTTAGCGTGTGTACAGACCTGTGAATCGGAGTGTGTGCGCATTGACAGGGAGCAGATGCAGCGTTGGGCGCAGCTTATCAGGGAGCAGGCTGCACTCACTCGTGTGCAAGGTCTGGCGTTTCAGATGACCAGCGAACTTACCGACTATTCTGATCTATCAGACATTTACCAGCAGATGGGCGAAGCAATGAGTCTGAAAGCTGAGGAAGAAGATGCGTGGACATACGAGGACGTGCTGAACGACTATGTGCTTCACATGGACGAAAAGCCTGTGTACATCAAGACGGGCATAGAGCGGCTAGATGAAGCGCTGCACATCTCACCGGGTGATTTCATCATCATCGGGGGCAGACCTTCTGCGGGCAAAACAGCCTTGTCTCTGCAAATAGCAGCAAGCATGGCAAAGCAGGACTACACTGTGTACTATTTCAGCTTGGAGACCAGCAAGCGCAAGCTGGGCGCACGTCTGATGGCTAATCAGATATATTGCCCTCTGGACGCGGTGAAAAACAAGGCGGTCAGCTTGAATGAGATTGACGGACAGGCAAAGAACATGAAGATGCCCTTGTATATCCGCTCCGCTGCCGGAAAGAACGTGGCGTGGATGAAGGCTCAGGCTCTCCGTAAAAAGGCTCAGGTCATCTTCGTAGACTATCTTCAACTCATCCACGAAACAGGCGCAAAGGACAGATATGCCGCCATTACGGCCATATCCATTGCCTTACACGAACTGGCGCAGACCACAGGCATTGTCGTGGTGGCACTGGCACAGCTTAATCGAAACCCATCCAAGCCCGGAGCAACGCCTACTAACTCCGACTTGCGAGAAAGCGGACAGATTGAACAAGACGCAGATGCAATCATCCTTCTGTCCAGTGATAACCCAGACAAGTATCTGTTCCGACTGAGCAAGAACAAGGAAGGTGAGATAGGCGACCTTCCCATCACGTTTAACAAGCAGATTCAACGGTTCCAAGAGTATACTTGGATGGACTAAAAGGAGAATGACATGGATGCGCTTGAAAGCCTCATAGAAAGCGTTCAAGATGGAAAAGGCAGATATGGTCTGTGTGATGCTTGCGTGCACCGTCAAGGCGACTATTGCCTGTTTATAATTTGCACAGGCGAAGCGAGGACGGGAAAACCGCTGTTACTGCCAAAAAGCTTGAAAGAATAGAAAAATGCGATTCTTTCAACTTTTTGGGATGGGTCATTCCTGACAAAAAGAACAAATACGGAATCTAAGCACACGGGCTGTCAGCAATGGCAGCCTTTGCATATACGCATACAGAAGCCCTACAAACGCTTTTTGATGCCAGACGGCAAACTTATCGACTAAACATAGAAAACGGCTCTGGCACGGCTCTACGTGGCTGTGAGCGCATTGTAGAGGTCTACGACTATTGCAGGAGGAGAAAATGGAATACATAAAAGCCGATACAAAGGTCAATGGGTACATGGTCTACCCTCGATTCCTCTCGACTATTGACATTGGCTCAACAGAGAAGATTGTTTACGTTTATCTGTTCAATCGTGCAAGGTCATCACAGAGAGCCAGCAAGAGCGGAAAGTTTACCGACCAATTAGGGCGAGTGTACATCGTGTATTCCATCAAAGACCTTGCTGCCGATGCTGGATTTACGGAACGATGGGTCAAGAAGTCCCTGAAAGATCTGGAAGAAGTAAGATTAATCGAGCGCAATCGTGAAGGAAAGAACAAGCCCGATAAGATATACGTCAAAGTGCCGGAAGAATCGCCTGAAGGCGAAAAGGGAAGTGAACAATCATTCACCTCTGAGGGGAACGATACTTCACCTGTGAGGGGAACAATCGTTCCCCTCCTTAATATAGAAGAAAAGAAAGAAAAAAAGTTATTAAGAAAGCGGGCGACCCGCCCGCAGGTAACGCCGATGCGCCGGACTTTGAGGATGTCAGCGAGTATTTCTTGGATGCTGGATGTGAGAACAGGCTAGCCAGCAGGTTTATGAACTACTATGAGGGAACTGGTTGGATGACCAAGACCGGGAAGCCTATCACCAACTGGAAATCCTTTGCTGATATGTGGATTGACCGGGAGCAGAAGAAGCAGACCAGCGAACCGGAGTTTAAGCATCTGTAAAGGTTCTTTCTCCCTACAACCCTCTATCTCCAAAAGCTATACCGTTAGCCAGAAGAGCAGACAGTAGGCAAGAGCTGGCGAGAGGTTCAGACTGGTGGATGGTCTGCGACTATTCCAGAGATGGAGAATTGACTTCATTTTGTAGTCAGTTAGATATGTAAAAATGTTGCATTGACTATTCATAGTGGAATGCTATGGATTGATTGAAATGCCATAGTGCGTTACTGGGAATTAAATCGAGCAGGAACCAGCGGATTTGGATGATACGACTATTCCAGCAGAATAATCCGTGATTATCGGGGGTAACTATACTCTTATACTATAATAAGTACGGTTATTATATGAAATAGGTATAACTAGACGGTGAATAAATTGGTGAATATATGCAAGCAATTGTGAATTTTATACCGTCGGACGGCTTAGCGACTATCGCATTTCTCTTTTCCTAAAAGGCAAACGACTGTTTCTCACAAAAAATACACGACTATTTGACGATGGTTCGCAAGAAAACGCTATGACTATTACTCTACGACTATCAGAGAACAGCTCGTTACTATGCGATATATAGGACTTTCAAACGGTGGTCATCTGACGACTTTACGACTATTCTACGACTATTTCCCATACGACTATTATGTATATATACATATGATTACGGATATTATGCAACGACTATTTCACGACTATTGGCTACGACTATTTCAGCTGGAACACTACGACTATTGCTGACCTCTATTAGCTATCGGGCGAAAGCCCGAAAATAGATGCGGCGGTAGCCGCCAATGGTTCCGCGTCGCCAGCCGCCGCTGGACTGCCCCGCCGGGTGGAGGGTGCCAGAATGCCCAGCCTGACAGCTGACCCGGTGTCAGACTGCAAGCCGCCGGGCGTGGGAAGCATCGAGACCCCGCCGGGCTTGCATGGTCTGCAATCCGCTGCACCGTCTGGCATGGATCCACGATTGGGGCGCACCTCTGCACCCTTTTATATACCTTATTATAATAGGCGGCCTGTGCTGACCTGTACAGCGTCCCGGCGTGGCGGTGGTATCTGGTATCGGTGGAGGTGCTGCGCTTGCCTGTATGCCCTCCAGCGTGGCGTAGGCGGTGTATAGGCGGCTTGCGCGGCTGTTGTATTGTGTGCGCTGGAATAGGTCAAATCAACGGAAACGCCGCTGTAAAGCCCTGTAAACGCTTTTGCTGTCGAGGCGGTATAATTGCATGGATGACACAAAGCACGCTGTAAACGCCTGTATGTGGCTCATGCGCCGCCGGGCAAAATAAAAACCCCTGCACCCTCAGCAGATGCAAGGCAAAAGAAAAGCCCCGCCGAAGCGGGGTTGAAGTGCTGAGAAGTCAGAACACATAATAAGCAACGTTGCAATATTGGGTGCTGTCCCATCTAGGAGTATATACCGCATATCCGCGCCCAACCTTAGTCCACTTGTAGGGTACGAACCTTACCTAGGCTGCCTTGCGTGATACATAGCCGCGCGCCGTGCTTGTGTGGTGGTATGTTGTGCCGTGTAACATGGTCTCGGCGTCTGCCCAGTCAGTATACATCATAATAATTGACCTCCATATTATATAAGCGTGCTTTTGGCGTCCTTATTTAGACGCCTTAAATAGTGCAGAGAAAAACCAGAAGAAGAACAGAGCGCAGGATAATATCACTTGTCGCACCCCCTTATACCACGCTAAACCGCTTGTAGCTGGTCTTGCTGCTGCACTCTGCATATATATCCGGGTGCAGCGTCTTGAGCGGCTTGCTATCTAACCGGACGCTTTGCACGTCCTTATAGATAGCTTTTGCGGTGCCCTGTGCCATTTCTGGCGCTCCCTGCATCATGGCGATAATGTCCGCCTTGATACTTTCGTTCATCGCTTCCAGCTCTTCCAAAAGCCGCTTGTTTTCGCGGTACTCGTTCACCTTTTCTTCAAATGTCGCCATTTTTTATGCCCTCCTGTTTAGCTGTTAAGAAATGCGATCATAACCAGCGCCCCGCTGACTACGCCGCCGATATACCAGATGGCAGCCCACTGGGTAAAGTTAAGTGCAATCATTGTTTAGCCCTCCTTATATTGCGGGATGTAGCCCAGTACCTTAACTTTTGCCGGGATGGTGAAATAAATCTGCCCACAATCTGGGCACCAAATAGCATTATATTGTTTACCATCGTCGCAAAGTGCCTTGCATTCTACTTCACAGGTAAAGAGTTTAAGAGCGTCCGCCGTGAGCATTGCGGCAACATCTGCCGCAGGCTGTGCGTTAAACGCTTCCACTGCCTTTTCCGCATCTGCCAGCGTGTCAAATACACCCAGTGTCCAGCCCGCACCCTCCAAGATGTAATCTACCATATACAGGCCGCTGTCACTGCACCAGAGCCACACAACGGGCTTAATGGTCATTCTGCGGTTGTTCTGGGCTGCATAGAGCTGGTTAAGTGTGCCAGTCATTAACGCGCCGTCCTCAAATGTGGCGGTATAGAGGTCACTGCATTTATAGGTCTTTTTCATGGTTTTTGTCCTCCTGTTTTGGTTCAATGGGGTTTGTGGTTGATACTCATTTATTTCTGAGCTTGTCTATATTATATCATATATATCTGAGCAGTCAAGGGGTTTAGATAAAAAATACAGATATAAATGAGTATAAATATAGCGTCCGAAATTGTACACTTTGCCGGACACACAGCACAGGTAATTCAGCCTACTGCACCGCCACGATCTACCCCGCGCGGCTTGTCTGGTATCGAGTGCAGACCGGCGCAGCGTGTCCAGCGTCCGGGCGTGTGTGCCGGTGCGCAGCCTGTGCTGTGTAGTCCATCCGGGTGTGCTGGGGGCTGGGGTCTCCACCGGAGGGGTATATAGCCGCCGCCCATCCCCGCCCGGTCAGTCGCTCTACCACCGAAAAAATAAAAAAGGCTCAAAAAATCACCCCACCCTCTATTGCCAATCTTCAAAATTTCCCGCAAAAACAAAAAGACCCCTACAAAGGGTCTGTGTTCTGTGCTATACTTGACCGTAAGAAAGGTGGAATCATAAAATGGGCTTTATAGGAGCAGCAGGAGCTATCGCAACGCTTGTATTCACAATAAAGTGCGGCAGACGAGCTGTTGATGGCATTGTAGACAAGAAATGTTGGGCGTATTTGCGGGTATCAATGCTGGTGATGTCTGTTGGACTTAGCTGGCCTGATATGTACATGGGCATAGGAATGCTCTTCCTGCTTGCATGGTGGGCATATCTAGCGAACTGGCTTTACAAACTTATTGCACATAAAGTGGCGAAGCGGGAAAAGGCCACAAAGAAAGATTTCTGGATGCCGATTGCTTGTTTTGCATTGATGATTGTAACTGTGGCGATTGCACTCGAAAAGGAAGTTAATGCTTCTTCTCTGGTGGCCGAATCCGTTGCTTCTTCTGTAGCTGTAAGCGGCTCTGTTGAGGAAAAGCCTAATTCGCAGGAAGCGACAGCGGAAAGCAAACAGGCAGAACAGGAAGCGGAGCGCAACGAAGCACTAAAGGCTGAAAGCGAGCGTAAGGCGGCAGAGGAAGAACGCAACGCAGCTATTAAAGCAGAATCGGAAAAGAGAGCCGCCAGTAGTAAAGCTTCCTCTAAAAGCCAAGCCGCTTCTAAAGTAGAACTTAGCGAGGATAAATATAAAGAACTGTGTGCAGAAGTCGATTATAAAGACTTGTGCAGATACCCGGACAAATATTCTCATCAAAGAATAAAAGTCAAGGTTAAGATTCAACAGGTTATGGATTCTAGCTTGTTTAGCAGCGAGAAAGCCTATCGGATGATGACCGACAACGATGGATATGGATTATATATTGATGATGAATATTACGTCATAGATGAGCGTGATTCTGGGGCAGTAAAGCTGTTGGAGGACGATATTGTTGTGATATACGGCAAGTTCGGTGGAATGAAAAAAGTGACAAGAGCTTTGACATGGACAACAGACGAAGTTCCTAGCATCGAGATGAAATATGCAGAACTCGTAAAAGAATGAAAAGGTGGTCATAAAGATGAAAAAGAAAATTATTTCAGCTATCCTTGCCGCAGCTTTGGTTTTCACGATGCCTATCTGCGCAATCGCCGCAGAGAAACCGGATGAATGGTCTGGCGTTATTGAACTGGAGCAGACCAATGCAACGCAGTATGAACCATTGGGTATTAAGAATCATGGGTCTTATGCGTGGCGTGACGGCAGCACGATTTATATTTCTTATGCGCTTGAAATCGAGAATACGAACAAAAATCTTGCGGTCTGGTTCCCTCATATTGAAATCGCAGTAGTTGCAGAGGATGGCTCTGTGATTAAAACAGATGATGAATATTTGGACTGGGTTGCAGAAGATGATTCCTACTGGTATGCCGGATATTTTACATACGAGTATGACGGAACTATCCCTGCCGGTATCGAAATGTCTGTTTCTGCACAGGATTATAATTATCAGCCGAGTGCAGGAAAAGAAGTTTTAAGAGCCGGTGAATTGGCTGTTACCAATACTTCAAAGCGTGGCAGCGGCTATGAAACGAGATTTACCGGAAAGGTAACTAACAACAGTGCGTACAAGGCAAATGCAAAAGGTTATCGTTCTATACAAGATGAAGAATGAGAACGGAGAAGAAGTCCCTGTGTGCGGAGATATTGATTATATCTGGGACATCCAGCCGGGCGAGACAAAGAACTTTGAGATTCACCCATATTCTGGTCTTTCCAATTATTCTTCGTGGGAAGTCGTAGCAATTCAAATGTAACATAAAAAGCCAGCGGCTAGATGTTCTCTAACCGCTGGCTTTTCTTATGGGCTATTTACTGTTCTGGATAGATAATCGGTTCGTGTGCCGCGCCGTGTTTTGCCATTTCAAGCATACAATCGTTGTAGCCGATGGCGTGGCTGCTCATGCAGAATCCCTTTACGCACGATTCAACGGCAAAGTAAATATCGTCACGTTCTTTCTTTTCTTCCTCTGTCAAATTGTCCTTTTCCGGCATCAGAATGGACAAAGCGAGACCGAGAGCCTCAGACCACTTCTTCAAGTTCTCCTGATGCTCCTTGTTTTCAGCTTGCAGCCGAAACACTTCCTTCAAATAGTCCATCAGCACGTCTCCATTCTAATCTGCTCACCAACAGGCAGATAGCCCGCTTCTTTAAGCTTGCTATAGATGAACTTCTGACCGGCTCTCGTCCAGCGAGTGACCTCTTTCGTCTTGCCGTTGGGCAGTTCGATCGGATGCCCGACAACGTATCCGTTGCCAAGATACTTCTGGTAAGGAATCCACTGTTTGTTTACAGTATGTTGGATGCCAAGCCCTCTAAGAATCTGGTTCAGCTTTCGTGCGCTCATGCCGTAGTTCATGGCAATCTGTGTGGTAGTCAGGCTTTCATCAGAGAGCAGCATCGCCTTTGCGTAGTCGGAATCAGGCTTCATCTTCGCGTTTTCCGCTTCCAGAGCCTTTACCTTTTTGCGCTCCGTGTCGATAACACTGTTAGCAGCAATCAGAGCGCGGCTCAACAGCATCTCTGTAGATTCCGGCTCCGGGTTGGTAAGCTTCTGCTCCATCTGATTGAAAGCATCAATGTACTTGAGTTTCCATTCAAGGGCTTCCTTGCCGGTGAAGCCCATAGCAAGGAGCGTGAAACCGTCACGGTTCATCAGGTACATCGGGTAAGCCTGACCATTCTGTTCGTGAACATACTCTGTTTTGTAGAACATGGGGGTCTGCCCAATTTTCGGCAGACCCTTCAAAATGCTCTCGATAGCGTCTAAAACGTGCCGATGGGCTTTTCCGAAGTTCTCTGCCACTTCACGGCTAGACACGACAACCTGTCCGTTTTCGCTGATAAGATTGATAGCATATTTAACTTTTTGTTCCATAAAAACTCCTATGGTTCTTGCGGAACAAGCCAATTCCTGCTATAATAAGGCTGGAACAGCTTGTTCCAGTGTGGTTCATAAGACGTTCGCTTGTGTCTGGTAAACTAGGGCGAGCGTCTTATTTTTTGTTTTCATCGGTCTTCGGGATTGGATGCACCTCAAAGAACGTGTCACGGATGGCTGCGGCCTGTGCGACCTTGTGTTCGGTGCAATAGGCTTTCAGCCACTGGAACTGCCGTTCAGTCAGCGCAACAGTGAACGTGTGATTGTGGCGTTCGAGATAAGGACTGTACATAAACTCACCTCCCTTCATGTGGGTGCAACCAGTATACGCAATATGTTGTGGTTTGTCAATTACGCAAACGCTTAATGTAGTACTGGTATCTGTACAAAATCTAAAAGTTTGTAGATTTGCACAAAACTTAGCCCTTATTTTTGTTTGCTCCCGCTTCGTACCCTGCCCGGTAATTCAGTTCGGACAGCTTACTCAGTGCTTCTGCGTACTCCCTGTCCTCGCTGGTCGGCTCTTTGCCGTGTGCGAGGGTTTTCAGAAATTCTTCGGTTGTCGTAGGAAAGTTCATGTTTTTTGCTCCTTTCTATTGCAGAAGCTGTCTGCTTCTGCTATAATAATTGACAGAAACCGAGACTGCGCCCTTGGTTGCGCAGCTTCTGTTTTGTGGTGGAATAGGTCGTCAGTGCTACTTTGGTCGGTATGCTGACGGCCTATTTTTTATGCCACAAAGGATAAATCTGCCGTTGCTGGCTGATTCATCGTGTGTTCTGCTGTCTTAGATTATAGACGCTTGGTATATAGTTGTCAACAGCCCAATTTGTATAATTTGTACGTTAAAACACGTTTTAGTGTTCATTTTTGGTAGCAGTTTTTGACACTTTAAGATGTATCCTATCAGACAAAAAACTTCATTAAAATTTGATGATACGATATTTATACAAATCGTAAACAAACACGAAAAAGTAGTTGAGGGAAAAGTGACCCTATTGATAGTAAACATTTCTTTTTTGTCTCTTGACAGTCACATATATCTGAGTTATAATTGATTCAGAGAAAGGAAGATGCAAAATGAGGGCAGGAGAAATTGTTTCTGAAATCATGAAATCTCAAAATGTCAAGGTTTCGGATATGTGCTACAAACTAAAAATCAAATCGAATGTTTTTGTAATCGTCTTGTTCAAAAAAACATGAGCGTGAAAGTTTTAGACGAAATGCTGAGAATCCTTGATTATAAAATCATGGTGGTTCCTAGAGGAACTAAAGTTGATGGTGGATATGATGTTGAGTAAAACGAGTTGAGCGGAGGTATGATATGCAGTACTTCTTAGCTAGAGTGTCTAGTAAGGAACAAAACCTTGCAAGACAGTTAAAAATCGCACGAGAACGGTTTGACATCCCGGACGAGAACGTATTTTGCGATAAAATGACAGGTAGCAGCTTTGACCGTCCACAATATAAACGGTTGAAAGAGACTGTTAAGGCTGGGGATGAAGTCATCGTTAAGGAATTTGACCGATTCGGGCGTGACAAAGATGAAATGAAGCGAGAACTTCAATGGTTCAGAGAAAAAGGCGTGATTGTTCGCATTCTTGACATTCCGACCACACTGATTGACTTCCAAGACCAGACTTGGGTGCTGGAAATGGTAAACAACATCCTTATTGAGGTTCTAGGCGCAGTCGCTGAACAGGAACGCAAGAAAACCAAGCAACGTCAGGCAGAGGGCATAGCAGCCATGCCCATTATTGACGGTAAGCGAGTGTCAGCTAGAACAGGCCGTAGCTTCGGAAGACAGGAAAAGCAAGTTGACGAGCAGCAGTTTGAAAGCCTATTAGAACAACAGCAAAAAGGAGAAATCACTGTAAAAGAGTGCTGCAAGCAGCTTGGCATTGGAAAATCTACTTGGTATGAGCGTGTCGAAAGATACGCAAATAAAAATAGCGGCAGCCCAACCACAAGCCACCGCTAAGAGTACACCAACTTCATCAAAACAGGAAAAAGAATGGTGTAGTTACAGTATACCATTCTTTTGGAGGAACATCAATATGAGTAAGAAACAAAAGATGGATTTGACTGAAAAACTAGAAAATATTCATGGCGGACAATTTGATTGTTCAAGATGGGACGACAAAGCTGCGTTCAATTTTTGATTTCGTGAAATACGAAGAACTGTTTGCTTTTGTTGAAGGATGCAAATTAGCAAACTCTATTCTGATTTTTGAAAACGAAGGATTGACCATTAAACCAACTGAATCAAACTTAGGGCAGAATATCCAGCTGGCTATGTATGCCAGCATTTGCGAAGATAGCACGATGGTAAAACAATATCTTGATTACATTATGAAAGTTGGCTGTGACGGCAAACGTGAGCCGACATTATATAAGGATTGAAGCCGCCCGCCAGCTTGGTGTGACCCGCCAGACATGGTATCGGATTGCTGAACAGAATAGGTGAAAGGAGTAGAACCTATGGATAAGTGGAACAACAGGAACTCGTATGACTGGCTCGCAGGGGCAGTTGTTGGACTGCTGACCGGGTTCTTCATCGTAGTTGTGGTTGCGAGGTGTGTTCTGTGATACTTAGTGATAACATGAAGCGCCTGATCGACACGCTGAACACCTATGAGCCAGACCTTCCGAATGGATTCTATTCCGTGAAAGCCCTGCAAAAGAAGCTGGACTTCACGGCACAGTTCGTCCTTGAATCCCTTGCCAACGATGGGCTGATACGCTGGGGAGACACGCAGCACACAGCGTTCTGGCTGTTGGAACGTGCGAGGAATTATAAGAAAATCCACAGGTTGGAAAAGGTTGAACAGTGGAAAGAACGTGGGATAGGCTTTGCTTGCGGCGTTCTGACAAGCGTTGTCGCGGGGCTGATTAGCATTGTACTAGCTGGCGTTTTCAGCTGACATTGTTCGCAACCTAGAATAAAACCGAATATTTGATTTTTGTGCAGTTGTAGGCACTCTTTACATTTTCAGGTAGGGGGGTGCCTATTTTTTATGCAGCCAAAGCAGTGTATCGCCATCATCGACAGCATCAAAGCGTATGCAAAGCAGAATCCGACCGAAGCACAGGTCTATGAGGACTGGTTTCAGGCGGTGGTGAACCTGAGAGATGCTTTTCCGCAAGATAAGCGGTTCGATGCCTACAAGTACTCTGGTGAGTTGCGTTCCGTCTGTGCAGCCATGATGGGCAAGATGAAAACAAGCGAGGACGTGGCGAAGGTCTATGATATTATCAGCCGGACGTACCTGTTTGAAGCAAAGGATGTGTTCGACAGCTATTGCATTTACCTTGAATGGAACCGTTCGCCGGAGAAGAAGTTCTATCAGCCGAGACGCAGGGTTCTGAAAGTGCTGGCAGATGACCTTGAGGACTTGTTTTATAAGCGGATTGACTTCTTGGGGGTTAGCTTACCCGCTCGCGTCGGAAAATCGACGCTATGTATTTTTTTTCATCACATGGCTGATGGGCAACCGTCCTGACGTTGCATCGGTTATGAGCGGACACTCCGACAAACTGACCAACGGTTTCTACGGTGAAGTGCTGTCTATCATTACCGACCCTGTTACCTACAACTGGGGGAAAAAATCTTCCCTGACGTTCAGCTTGTGGATAAGAGTGCAAAAGATGAAAGCGTTGACCTGAACCGAAAGAAGCGTTTTCCCACTCTGACCTGCCGCTCCATTGGCGGTACGCTGACTGGTGCTGTTGAAATCGGCGAGGGCGGCGTTCTGTACAGCGATGACTTGATTGAGGACTTGGAAGAAAGCCTGAATGTTGAGCGTCTGAACAACAAGTACGATGCCTACCTAAACCAGCTGAAAGACCGTAAAAAGCAGGGCGCATTGGAACTGATGGTCGGTACACGCTGGAACGTACTTGACCCTCTGGGACGCATCCAGAACCAGTACGCAGACAACCCGAAGTACCGATTCCGAGTGATTCCTGCGGTGGACGAGAACGGACACAGCAACTTCAATTATGACTACGGCGTAGGGTTTGACGATGCCTACTATGCCGATATGAAAGCCAGCATTGACGATGCAACATGGTGGGCAAAGTACAGTGGGTAAGCCCTATGTGCGTGAAGGTCTGCTGTTCCCTGCCGATGAACTGCGGTATTTCAACGGCGTTCTGCCTGACGGTGAGCCCGATCGCAAGCTCATGGTCATGGATATTGCATGGGGCGGCGGTGACTTCACGGCCTGTCCTATCGCTTATGTGTACGGTGACGCTGTGTTCATCCCTGACCTTGTGTTCAACAACGGCGATAAGACCGTGACCAGACCGGAGGTTGTGGGTAAAATCATCCAGCACAAAATCAATGTGGTGCGTGGCGAAGCCAACAACGGCGGTGACGAATACTGTGACGTAGTGGACAGCCAGCTTCGGCAGCAGGGCTATCACTGCTCTGTTCGCAGCCAACGTGCGCCTAGTGGGCAAAGCAAGCTGTCCAGAATTATCCAGTATGCGCCGGACATCAAACGGTTTTACTTCCTTGACGAGAAGCACCAGTCGAAAGAGTACAAGGCGTTCATGGAACAGGTGACAATGTTCACGCAGCTTGGCAAAGTTCCGCACGATGATGCACCGGACAGTCTGGCGCAGCTTGCAGATGAACTTTACAATGGAATCAGTAAAATTGAGCCTGTCAAGAGGCCTTTTTGATTAAAAACACAATATATTGTGTTCGCTGGGTCTATTTATTTGATTTCACCACTTGACAAGGCTTATAATGTACGCAGGAAGTTTTGCAGCTTCCCTTAAAGGAATGGCTTGCACAGCGAGGCTTTGTCATTTTTACTCGCGTGCGTGTTAACAAGCATATTCCTCCTTTCACCGGTGGAGGTTTTCTCACTCTTTCACCTTCACCGGGCTTTATATGTTGCGTTTCCGATTGATTGGGGAATGCCAGCCTGTCTCCCCCACGGCTGGTGAGCAACGGTTCGATTCCGTTACGCAGCACAACCATCTTCTTTGCTTGGCTTTCTATTCTCTGAATCCTCCACCGCTACTCCCGGCTCTCGATGCAATGGTTAGGCATGACATTGCAAAGAGCAGCGGTTAACCAATCAAGCCGGGTTTATCACGGAGTGAAACAGTCTGGTAGTTCGCCAGATCACGGCCGCATAGCCGTCTGGAAATCGGTGGTTCAAATCCATTATGCAGCACCAAAATTGCAGCTTACCCGTTTTACGTCTGTCCGACAACTGAATGTAAAGGCTGCAATAGCTTTCTTCGGGAGAAGAATAGCACGACTGGAAGTGCGAACAGTTTCCCAGTAGCTTCCAACAGGTCTGTGCTCAACAGCCTGTTTCCAGAAATTCAATGAAAGGAGCGCTCATGCTAGTTAGAATCTGTTGCCCTTGTATCAGGCAAAACCCTATCTATAAGAACGTCCGCTGCAACCGCTATCTTGGCGAAGTGGACGGGCGATATCATTTCAAGTGCGATAGATGCAAGGGCGTTATCGAAGGAGATACAAAAGAAGGGTGGGTTAAAATAATTCATTCTTCTGAAAGGTAAAAAGGGCAACGTTATGTGTGTGCTAGAAGAAAATATAATTGCTCTTTTTGAAAACAACAAGATTAGTTCTCCTGATTTAGAAAACGCAAAAAGGTTTTGTAGTAGTTCAAAAATTGGAGAATATAAATGTTGTGTAAAAACTCGATATGGGTTTTGCTGTGACTTGTGTCTTGAAGATGAATTATTGAGTTTAAAATCAAATGGAGTTAATACAATAAATTCTTGTTGTGGACACGGGGATTTGGCTCTTGCATCAATTTTAACTGCTGGGGAAAATAGCAAAAATAAAATGCTTTCTTTGGGATATATTCACGTAAAAGATATATCAGAAAGAATTTCTCAGTGGAAGCCTAAATCGATTCTCATGTATCAAAAATAAGATTAAGGCGCACTTTTTGGCGCAGTGAGATAGACCTTAACAGGTTTGTCTTGCTGCGCTTTTTATTTTGCCAGAAAGGAGGAACACATGGCTGAGCATCAGATGGTTGTCAATGACTTCTTGAATGAGCCGCTGACCGGGCGCAGACCGATTGAAACGCCGGAGACAAAAATCAATCGGGCGAACGTGCTGAAAGTAGTCATGGGCAAGGCAGAGCCTATTCATCTGCTGAACAAGAATGAGATTCGCTTCTTGCATAACTACTACTTGGGCAGTCAGCCTGTCCTCCAACGTACGAAAGAATACCACGCTGAAATCACCAACCGCATTGTGGAGAACCACGCCAACGAGTGTGTGGGCTTCTACACAGGCTACATGAGCGGCACTCCCTGCTCTTATGTGCGGTCTGAAACGGCAACTGGTGACGGTGAGGAAATCGCCCGTCTGTCCAACGCTTTGCAGTATGAGGGCAAAGATGCGCTTGATCGGCGGCTCTGGCAGTGGATGTTGGAGTGCGGACAGGGATATCGCATTGTTCTTCCTGACAAGGGGTACAACGGAAACTACCCGGACGAAACGCCCTTGCTGGTGGACGTTCCTGACCCGGACATGGCGTATGTGATTTACAATTCCGGCATTGGACACAAGCCCACTTGCCAACGTGCTGCACATCCCACGCAATTATCAGAATGATTTGAACGACCTGATTTGCGTGTATACGCCGAACCAGTACTTTGAAATCGACAACGGCAAGATAGTCAATGGAAAAGGAGACGGTGAGTTTCACTCTCTTGGAATGCTACCGATGGTCGAATACAAGTTGAACCCGGAACGGATGGGTCTGTTTGAACCGGCAATCCCTGTACTGGATGCTATCAACGACCTTGAAAGCAACCGCCTGGACGGCGTGGCGCAGTTCATTCAGTCCATCATGGTGTTTACCAACTGTCTCGTGGACAAGGACGCTCTTGACCAAGTGAAAGAACTTGGTGCAATGTGCCTGAAATCAACATCTGGTCTGACCGCTTCCGTCTCGCAGATTGCAAACGAACTTGACCAGCAGCAGAGCCAGACATTGCTTGATTCCATGTTGAACGTGTACCGCAGTTTGACTGCCATGCCTAGTGCCACTGGCAGCGAGAACGCAACGTCAGACAACGTGGGCGCAGTTATCGTCCGCAACGGTTGGAACCACACCGAAGCAAGGGCGCAGCAGTACGAGAATATGTTCAAGTACGCTGAACGCCAGAGCCTGTCCGTGATGCTGAAAATTCTGCGTGACACAGCTGGTTCTAAGCTGATGGCAAGTGACATCAATATCAAACTTCCCCGCCGTCAGTACGACAACCAGCAGAGCAAGGTTCAGATTTTCGCGCAGATGCTCAGTCAGAGCATTAACCCGCAGTTGGCGTTCACTACGCCAGGTCTGTTCCCCGACCCGCAGGCTGCTTATGAAATGAGCAAGCCCTTCCTGATTGCTGCTGGCAAGCTGGGCGAGGATGGGAAAGCACCGAAGCCACATGAACAGCCCAAACAGGATGTTACCGGCACAAATGTCGGGAACATGGCAGATGAACAGGCTGGCGATGCAAACAAAGAAACAGAGGGCGAACAACCCTTTGCTATAAACACGGCAGGGAAGCCGGGAATCGAAATTTCGCAGCGTTGCAGGGAAGCAACGGTAAAAAAACGCAGGAGGAAAGTTAACGATATGAAACTCAATGTGTTGCTTGGTGATGCCTACAAAGAGGGCATGACCGCCGATGAAATCATTTCTGCGCTTGAAAAGGTTGCAGACCCTAGCGCAGAGGTTGAGAAGCTGCGTAACGCCGTGACGAAAGCCAATGGCGAAGCTGCTGAGTACAAGAAGCAGCTTAAGGCGAAACGCACCGATGACGAGAACGCCGCACAGGAACAGGCTGACAAGCTGGCAGAGATGCAGAAGCAGATTGAAGCCCTGACTGCTGACAAGGAGAACCTCGTCAAGGAAAAGACCCTTGCATCCTACCGTGAAAAGTTCGTTGCACAGGGTTAGTGGCGCTGAGCTTGCCAACAAGGCTGCATCTGCACTGGCTGGACGGTGACAGTGGACAAGGTGTTCAAGTTCCAGTCGGAGTTTATGACCGCCCACGACACCGCTTAGAAGGTCTTCTCTGCTGAAGGATATCCGCCCACACCGTCCGGGTGCGGATGGTAAGGGTGACGGCGCAGATAGCGCAGGCGTTGCCTTTGCTAAACGCTTCGCTCAGGAGCGTGCAGACGCAAATAAGGCATCGAGTGACGCAATGAGTGCTTTCCATTAACAAGGAGGAAAACATGAAGTACACCAATACTCCGGTATCGGCTCCTGAAAGCACTATTTTGGCTGCTGATACCTACGTTGCCATTCCCTTTACCGTCAAGGAGACCAATGCTGTTCCGGCTGGTTATCCTATGGCAAAGACTGGCCTGAAAGCTGCTGCCACCACTGGCACTAGCGCTGCTGATGCAGCTACCGATGCCATTGGCATTCTGCTGTATGACGTTGACCCGAACGAGAACCCGAACGGCTCCCTGCTGATTCGCGGTGTTATCGACACCAAGAAAGCAGCTGCAAGTTCCGGCTTTACCTATTCTGCAAACGATATTGCCGCTCTGAAAAAGGCTGTTCCCGCCGTTTTCTGCCGTACTGATGTTGGCGCAAAGAGCGAGTAAGGAGGAATAAATTATGGCACTGAATCTGAATGAAATCTTCCTCCCCTGCTGCGATTGCCGCCTACTGGACGAACCGACCCGACCAATGCGCAGCCCTATGCTTCTGATGCTCTCGTTCCCTGCCCGCAAGAAGGTCAGTATGGAACTGAAGTGGCTGCGTGGTCACAAGGGCGTGGGCGTTTCTCTGATGCCCAGCGCATTTGACGCAAAGGCTACGTTCCGTACCCGTGAGGGCTTCAAGTTCGATGAAACCGAGATGCCGTTCTTCCGTGAGGGCTACCATCTGGGCGAGAAAGACCGTCAGGAAATCCTGCGTGTTCTGGACAGCAACGACCCCTATGCTCGTGACGTGATGAACCGTCTGTACGATGACACTGCACAGCTTATCACCGGCGCTCGTATCGTGCCTGAGCGGATGATCTGGCAGCTGCTGGCTCCCGCCAATGGCGTTCCCGGCATCACCATCAAGGCAAACGGTGTGAACTACACCTACAACTACGACCCGGACGGCACTTGGAAGTCTACCAACTACAAGGAAGTCTCTGCCGCAAAGTCCAAGTGGAACGTCACCACTGCCACTCCTATTGCTGACCTGAACGCTGCAAAGGATGCTGTTCTGGCAAGCGTGGGCGAGGTCGTGACTGAGGTGTACATGAACACCGCCACCTTCCGCAACATGATTGCTGCGGACGAGGTGAAGAACCGGTTTATGACTGTCACTGCAAAGGCGAACGCCGTTCTGCTGGACAGCGAAGCACGGCAGATTATCGAATCTGCAACTGGTCTGACCATTCATCTGTACGACAAGATGTTCAAGGCAGACCAGTACAGCGCAAGCGAAAAGTATCTGCCCGATGGCATGGTGGTGGTTGCTCCGTCCGGCGCTCTGGGCAGCACTTGGTATGGCACTACCCCTGAGGAAGCAGACCTGCTGTCCGGTCAGTCCGGCGCATCCGTGTCCATCGTGAACACTGGCGTTGCTATCACCACCGAACTGACCATTCACCCGGTCAACGCCAACGTCTACGCTTCTGAAATTGTCCTGCCGTCCTTTGAGCGCATGGACGCTGTGTACTGCATCAAGGCTTACTAAGGCGAAAGGAGGAAAGCAGCATGGGAGACCAGTATTCCAAAGCGGCAGTCAAGCTGGGGCAGTACATCGCCCCCGCACTTGACCGTGAAGTCACGGACGAGGACTACCCACTCTTCGACCTGCTGCTTGGTTTCGCCAAAGACAAGATATTTGCGCAGGGCTACCCTTTCGGTAACAGGCCGGACGAGTTGCCCTCGCAGTATCAGTCGTTGCAGATACGCATTGCAGCAGAACTGTACAACCACATCGGCGCAAACGGACAGACAAGTTATACCAACAACGGCATTACTCGTGTGTGGGAAAGTTCCGATGTGGCGCAGTCCCTGCTGAATGAAGTAGTTCCGAGAGTAGGTGTTATCGGCTGATGTTCAATGGTAGCCCGCTGGATAAACGCCCGCTGTGGTATTCAAACCCGGTCGGCGAGAAAACACCTGTTGTGGACGAGTGGGGCAACGAAACCGGCGAATCCGCATACGAATCGTGGAGCGACCCTGCAAAGCTGATGCTGAACGTCAGTCCGCCTACTGGTTCTGCGGAAGCAAGCCCTTTTGGTGCATTCACGGATTACAGCTACGTTGTCAGCACGCCAAGAAAGAAACGAAGGAACTGGTTCCTTAACGGATATTCAAAGATTGCGTCAAGGGATATCTTGGGTTCTTCCAGCAAAAGCAATAACAACTCGCTTTGCGAGGGTAGCCACGTCTGGTTCGGAATAAAACCGGATATGCCTTACAACTACATTGTGGTCAAGGTTGCAGAGCATATCACGGATACGTTGTATGCGCTGAAAGAGGTGGCTGCAAGTGAAAATTAAAGTGAGGTTGAGCGATGCTGGACTTCGTGATGCGGAACGTCAGATACAGGTTTACAAAGCCACCCTGAATCAAAAGGCGCAGGAGCTTGCGAAAGCACTTGCACAAAAAGGCATTGATGTTGCAACGGTGCGGTTCGCTAACGCACAGTATGCTGGCGACAATGACGTGACGGTTGAACATGACCCAGTGCAAATGCCAAATGGCTTTGCAATCGTGGCACATGGCAAAGCGGTTGCCTTTATCGAGTTTGGCACTGGCATACATCACAACGGATATGGCGGTGAACTGCCGCCCGGCGTTGGTGCGCATGGTTCTTACGGTCAAGGCAAGGGTGCTGGCAGACGTTGGTATTACTACGGTGAATCTGGCAATGCCGGTACGCCTGTCAAGGAAGTAGACGGCAAAGGTCAGCTGAACTACACCAGCGGTAACGATGCAGCTATGGCTATGTGGGGGGCTGTTGAGGAAATGGCTTCTCAGGTCGAAGCAACGTGGAGGGAGGTTTGGAGTAGTTGATTGATTATTTCAATCCCATCTTCACGGTTATTGCTAAGGAACTGCGGAAGCAAGTTCCCGGCATCTTTGTTACCGGTGAAATCAACGACAGCAACGTGAAGAAGTTTCCGTGTGTGCAGATAGAGGAAAACAGCAATCTGCCTGTACACATTGATTCTGCCCGGCACAGCAAGTACGCTGCTGTATCCCTTCGCGTTCGTGTCTACTCCAATAAGGAAACCGGACGCATTGCAGAAGCCCGTTCTATCACAGGAATTGTGGATTCTGTGTTGGAACCGCTCAATTTCTATCGAAAATCGTTTGCCCCGTTGAATGGGCTGTACAACAATTCCGTCTATCGGATTGATTGCAGCTATGGGGCAACAATCGGAGAGGACGGAATGATTTACCGAAACTAAGGAGGTAAACATTCTATGAGTACTGCTATCTCCGGTCTGAACACCACCCTGTACTGTGGCGACAGCGCAACCGCTCTGACGAAGCTGTGCGACATCAAGGATGTGCCTGACCTGATCTCCGACCCGAATCTTCTGGATGCAACCACCCTGTCTGATGGTATGCAGAAACAGATTTTCGGCATTATTCAGGCTGATACTAAAGCCTTTACTGCAAACTACAACAAGGATGACTACAAGAAGGTCAAAGATGCCGGTTACGATGAAACTTCGGAATCCAACACAGACAAATACTACGCTCTGAAGATGCAGGACGGCTCCGGCTTCACGTTGCGAGGGTATGCATCAGGTTGGTCTGTCCGGCTTTGGCGTGGACGAGGTTGTGGAAATGACCATCAACTGCATCTTCCACTCTACCCCGAAGTTCAGCGAGACCCTGACTGTCACTGGCGGCTAAAACCGCAAAAATCGAATCAATCAAAACTGGGCAGAACTGAACATCGGATTTGGTTCTGCCCCTATTTATAAAGGAGAGCATTTATTATGGCTGCTAAGGTTATCAACTTTCATTCCCCCGATGGCAAGAACACTTACGAGCTGACTTTCACCCGTGACAGCGTGGAAGCCACCGAACGTGCAGGCTTTTCAGATTGGCCAGTACACCCAGATGACCAACCTGCTGTCCAACTCTCGCGCTCTGTTCTACGGTGCGTTCCTTGCCCGCAACAAGGGCATCAAGCGCAAGCTGGTCGATGATATGCTTGCGCACATCGAGGACAAGGAAGGTCTGATGGCTGCTCTGATGGAGATGTACGCAGATTCCATCAAGGCTCTGGTTGCCACTGACGAAGAGGACAAGACCGTAAAAAACGCAACGTGGGAGATTGTGTAACCTCACAGTCTCAGGAATCGGACAGCCACACAGAGCCATTCTCTGTGTCGAAGCTGTTCCACGATGTAGAAGCCTATTACATCTCCATCGGCACTGACCTATGACCAGGTTTGGCGCGAGTGACGTCTGGCAGGCAAACGGTCTACCGGGACGCGGAAGAACTACGCGCTCGCAGAGCCAACGTTGAAGCGTGGAGAAACGGCTTTTACACAGCATCTGCGCTTTCCTCTACGGTTGGCAATATGTTCCGCAAGAAAGGGTCTAGCCCCATCAAGTACATGGATAGACCGATTCCTCTCACCCAGAAAGAGCAGGACGAGTACGAATACCAACGCGCACTGGAAGCGCAAGAACGCATCAAGAGGGCAATGTTCTCTATGATGAATCAGAAGGATGGTGGTAGTGATGGCTGATGTTGATATTACAAGCTTATCCGTAGAGATCTCTGCGGAATCGCAGGGCGCAGAGCTTAATATTGACAAGCTCACTACCGCCATTTCTAATTTGCGGACGAAGGGCAGCGTTGGTAAGGTCTGTACAAGCCTTGATAAGCTGTCTAGTTCCATTTCCGCGCTGAAACAAGCGTCTGCCGGTATTTCCGGTCTGGATAAGGTTACAAACTTCCTGAATGGTATCTCTTCTGTCAACACGACTGCTGGCGTAAAGGGCGTTAACTCTGTTGTAAATGCCATCAAGAAGATTCCTAATGCGGTGTCTGGCTCTGAACGGCGTGGACTTCTATTCCATGTCCGGTAGCATCACGCAGTTGACAAATGCTCTTGCACCCCTGTCCATTTTGGACATTTCCGGCTTGAAATCGCTTGGCAGCGCTTTCAATGCGATCGGAAAGGTTCCTGACCTGACCGACAAGCTGAAAGCCACTGACCTTGATTCCTTCGCAAACTCCTGTCAGAAGATTTCTACGGCCCTCACTCCCCTTGCATCTCAGCTTGAAAAGGTAGGCAACGCCTTTGCAAAGCTCCCTTCGCAGTTGAGCAAGGTGGTCACACAGGCAAACCGCGTGACTGCCGCCAATGAAAAGCAGAAAAAGAGCTATCTTAGCTTGTCTGCGCAGCTTTCACAGTTCCAAAAGAACATGGCGAAGCTGGTTTCAATTAAAGCCATTGCAACCTATCTTGGCAACGCAGCGGAAAAATTCAACAGCTACTATGAAGCCGCAAACCTGTTTGGCGTTTCCATGAAGGGTCTGACTGGTGAAGCAAGCACTTTCATCAACAAGATGGAGACCCTGCTTGGCATCGACCCCACCGAAGCCATGAACAACATGGCAACGATTCAAGGTCTGACCACCTCGTTTGGTATGGCAAGCGATAAGGCGTATGTGCTTTCGAAAAACCTGACGCAACTTGGCTACGACCTCGCTTCTTTGAAGAATATCCCTGTTGCGGAATCTTTCACGAAGATTCAGGCGGCTATCTCTGGCGAATTGGAACCGATTCGCCGTCTAGGCGTTGATATTTCTAACGCACGGTTGCAACAGGAACTGCTTAATCTTGGCTATTCGCAGAGCGTTTCTACCCTCTCTCAGGCTGACAAGGCTGTTCTGCGGTACATTGCCATCATGAAGCAAACAACCGATGCACAGGGAGACTTCGCCCGCACTCTGTCCAGCCCTGCCAATATGATTCGTATTTTGCAGGCACAGCTGAACAGTCTGGCTCGTGCTGTTGGCTCTTTGCTCTACCCCGCCCTGAAATCCATCCTTCCCCCGCTGATCGCAGCCGTTGAACTAGTCAAAGAACTTGTGACCGGTATCGCATCGTTAATGGGCGTCAAGGTGGAGTTCCCGGACTTTAGCAGTGCAAGCGATGCTGTTGGTGGCGTTACGGACGCAATGGATAACACCACCAAAGCGACCGGCAAGGCTGCAAAGGCGTTCAAGAACTACATCATGGGCTTTGATGAACTGAACGTCATCCAGAAGGACAATGGTTCTTCCGGTGGTTCCGGCTCTGGTGCTGGCGCTGCTGGCAACATCTTGGGCGATGTAGACTTGTCCGGCTACGATATGTTTAAGAACTACGTTGGCTCTTCCGTTGATGAAATCAAGGCAAAACTTGAAAAACTAGTTCCGCTCATCTCTGGAATTGCAGCCGGGTTTGCGACATGGGCAATTAGCAACTCGGTTCTTACTGCTCTTGAGAAAATTAAGGGCGAAGGTTCTTTGATTGAAGCAGTCTTGAAGCTTTGGAAAAACCCGATAATGGCAGCTGCGGTTGCCGTTGGCATTATCGTTGCAAGGTTTGTAAGCCTTTATCAGAATAGTGAGAAATTCCGAAAAGGTCTTGAACGTGTAAGGGCGCTCGTCTACCTCGCAGCAGAAGGATTCAAGCAAGGCTGGAATATATCTCTCACGGACGGAAAGCTTGGAGAATCCATCGAATACCTGAAAGAATCTTTTTCCAATCTTGGGCAATCTATCCTGAATTTGCTTCCTAAAAGCTGGCAGGAAGGAATCACTTCCGCGTTTGATTCCATTTCAAAAGTTGTAAAAAAACTCGACCTTGACGTTTGGGATTTAGTCACAACGCTTGCTGGCATCGGACTTATCGTATCCGGTCATCCTGTTGCGGGTCTTGCTGTTATAGGATTTGAAGCTATTTCCGTAGCCGTTCGCGGGCTTGGAAGTGAAAATCAGAAAACTGCTTTTGGAATGGAAACCGACTGGTTTAATTCTTTTAAGTCTATTGGCGAAAGCGTTGCAAACTTTGCAGCTGCTGCCGTTACCGCGATTGGGAACATCATTAACGATATTGCAATCTTTGTTGGTTGGATTAAAAACGGAGTTTCCGAAACAGACCGCTTGGATTTGCAGATGAACGGAAACTTCATTGAAAACTTTGTGATGGGCATTGCTCAAACAATCCACAATATAGGAGTTTTTGTTGGTTGGATTACAAGTGGCGTTGATGAAGCTGACCGGTTGGCAATTGCGGCAAACGGTAACTTCGCGGAAAAGTTCATCCTTCTGATTGCTGACGTTATAAACGGAATCAAAGAAGCCGTGAAGTGGTTTGGAAACCTGATTGATAAAATCTCTAAGTTCAATCCTGTTAGCGTTGGCAAAAACATTATAGATGGCATCACAAAAGGCATCGTTGGCAAAAAAAACGTTGCGGATGATGCTGTCAAGGTTGTAACGGACGGAATCAAAGAAAAAGCACAGACTGAACTTGAAATCCACTCCCCTTCCAAAGTTTTTAAGGGCTACGGTGGTTACATTGTAGAAGGTCTTGCCAACGGTATCTTCGCTGCCAAAGACCTTGCGGTGAAAGCCATCCAGTCCGTGTCTGACGCGGTAAAGACTGTTGGCTCTCAGCTGGCAGACGAGAACTACGGTCTGGGCAACGGCTCCATCAGCCTGTCCATTGACGCAAGCGGCAAGTCCATGATGGAAACCGCAAACGCGCTGAAACGTTCCGTGCGCACCACCAATGATAGCTTTGGTGGTTGGTTCAAGAAGATGAAAACCGACTTGAGCGACTTCGCAGAGGGCATTGACGCTGTTACTAAGGCTGGCAAGGATATATCCAACGGCTTCAAATCTTCTGTTGACGCCCTTACCGCTGCATCGAAGTCCATTCTGAACACGCATGATGGTTTTGTGAGCGCGGTCTCTGATATCCGGTCTTTTGTGAAAAAGAGCGTTGCTGAGATTGAAAACGAGTACCAGTACAACGGCTTTTTTAGCGCTGCTGGTCTTGCCATCCAAAAGGCGTTTGAGGGCGTGTACCTTGTTTTTGACAAGGTTTCCACTGCTATCAAGAACGTGTCTGACACCATCGACAGCGTGAAGAACGTCATTACCACCTTCAACAACCTGAAAACAAAGGTCGGTGAGCTGATTGACCAAGTCCCGATGCTGAAAGACGCATACGGTGGTTTGAAAACGTTCTTTAGTGACCTGTTCAGCAAGGACAAAGGCATTGGCAAAATCGTGTCTGATGGGCTTGATTACATCGTATCAAATGGCGCTGCGGTTATAAGCTGGTTTAAGGAAAAGCTTGGCATTGGCGGCGCTGGTGCTTCTTCCGCTGGCTCGGCAAAAGCTGATGTGTTAGGCACGATTGGAGGCACAGCGGCTTCAGGCGGTGCTTTGTCGCATCTTGGCGCATACGGTGGCATAGGTCTTGGCGCTGGTCTTGGTGTTGCTGGTGGTGTGCAATGGTGGAAGGACATGATCGGGACTTGGAGCGATTCTGACAAGTCTACCGGCACAAAACTTTTGGAAACTGCAAAGCATACCCTTTGGGATTTGTCCCCGATTGGCGCACTGTGGAATCTCGGAAAAAGCATTTTCGGGTTTGCAAACGGCGGCTTCCCCGATGCCGGTCAGCTGTTCATCGCCCGCGAAGCCGGTGCAGAGATGGTCGGCTCTCTGGGCGGTCACACGGCAGTTGCCAACAATGACCAAATCGTTGAGGGCATCCGCGAAGGTGTTGAAGCTGCAATGGAGCGTCAGAACCAGCTTCTGCGCCGTCAGAACGAGCTGTTGCAGGCTCTGCTTGAGAAGGAAGGGAGCGCAGAGATCAACGTGTCCAGCTTCTATCAGGCGGTGAACAGAACGAACCAGCGCAACGGCAAAACAATTATCCCGGTAGGAACTTAAAGGAGGGGCATTTATGGAACTTGACCAGTACAATCCGATTCGGAGCGTGGATGGGCAGTATCTTAAATGCCCCTCTTCTTACCAGTGGCGGTTGCAGGACATTTCAGCATCCGATGCCGGGCGCACAGAAGATAACAAGATGGACAAGAAACGTCTTGGTCAGTGCGTCAAGCTTGAACTGGAATGGAAGTACACCACGATAAAAGAAGCCGCCGTTATCCTGAAAGCGTTCAACCCGGAGTACATCAACGTCACCTACCTTGACGCGATGGCTGGCGAGTGGAAAACCAGCGAGTTCTACGTTGGCGACCGTGCCGTGCCGATGTACAATTCTCGGATGAATCGCTGGGAAGGGATATCCTTTAACATCATCGAAAGGGCTGCACACTGATGGTCAATGTATCGCAAGATATTATAAAATCCTTCAACGAGGGCAATCAACAGACTGCTCTTATTGAGGTTACCGCTGGCAGCAAGACGTTCACCATCACCGAAGCAGACATCATTCAGGGCGGGTTGAAGATTGACCGATACTGCGTGACCAACAGTAAAATCGAGGTCGGCTCTGCGGTTGCGTCTGAACTGTCCTTGAAGCTGCGGAACTATGATGGCAAGTTCAACGATGTTTCCTTTGAGGGCGCTGTCCTGAACGTCAAAATCGGCATTAAGCTGTCCAGCGTGCTTGAGGGCGCAACGCTCGGCAAGGGCATTCTTGGGCGCATGATTCTTGGCTCTGCGTCCTCTGACCAAGACGTTGTGTATGTTCCCTGCGGTCTGTTCATCGTAGATACGCCGCCCCGCAAGTTGAGCACAATAAGCATCTCCGCACTGGATTACATGGTCTTGTTCGACCGTGAAGTGAACGCTTCTGCGCTCTCCTTTCCTATTCATGTTGATGCTCTTATTCAAAAAATCTGCTCCATCTGCAATGTAACGCTTGCAACAGATGTTTCGGTTCTCCCGAACCACTATTTCAGCATCGGCGGTCTGCCGGACACGAACCAGAAGCTGACCTACCGGCAGCTCTTGCAATGGTGTGCACAGCTTACCGGCACTTGCGCGTTCATGGATGGTAGCGGAAGGCTTGTGCTGAAATGGTATGAGCAGACAGGCGTGACCATTACCGCAAGTGAGCGCTATTCCAGCGATATGCTGGAGAACGATATAACCATTACCGGCTTCACCTGTGACGATGGCAAGGGCAACACATACTTGTCCGGCACAGCAAATTACACGCTTGACTTAAGTGACTGCGGATTCCTGACAAACGCTTATGAGGGTGTTTTGAAGGAGCTGCAAGCTGCACGCGGTGGGTTTGCCTACCGCCCATACAGCGCTACTATCAAGTCCGCACCGTATTTGTTCCCGCTGGACATGATACGCTACAAGGACAAAGACGGCGTTGTGCATGATACCATCGTTACCAACGTCACGCTTGCTTTGAACTGCAACACGGCAATTTCCGGTGCTGGCGAGACTGTCACAAGCTCTTCTTATGCGCAGTCCACAAGCGGTGTCACAAGCCAACAGGCGGCAACTGACAGGGCAAACCTTGAAAAAATAAACCAGACTACCACGCAGACGAACCAGACCAAGAACGACTTGGTGGAGTTCAAGACGCAGTATTCTTCCGATTTTAAAAAGACGCAAGCCTCCATCGAATCACGCGTCACAAAGGAAACTTACCAGACTGGTATGGATGGCGTTTCTACGCGCATCGGTGCGGCAGAAACAAAGATTTCTCAAAACGCTGATGCCATTACATTGCGTGCAACAAAAGATGAGCTTGCGACTGCGAAGTCTGACGCAATTGATAGCGCCGCTGCGGATGCTACATCGAAAGCAAATTCCGCAGAAAAGAATGCCAAAGGATACACTGACGCTCAGTTAAAAATAACTAGCGATGGAATCGTATCTTCTGTATCGAAAACTTATGCAACGCAGGCATCGTTAAATGCAACGAACAGCAATGTTTCGGCTGTACAGAACACAGCTGATACTGCTTTGAAGGGCGCTAAGAACGCACAAAGTGGTGTGAATGCGCTTAATACGCGCATGAGCAATTCCGAAACAAAGATTCAGCAGAACGCTGACGCTATTGTTTTGCGTGCGACAAAAGAGGAACTTGCGACCGCAAAGTCCGATGCGATATCTGCCGCTGCAACTGATGCGTCTACAAAAGCGAACGGCGCTCAGAGCAATGCAAAGGCATACACAGACGCACAGTTAAAGATAACAAGCGAAAGCATTACATCTACTGTATCTAAGACGTATGCAACGCAAGAATCTCTGAACAACACGAACAGCAATGTTTCGACCGCTCAGAGCACTGCGGATAATGCGCTGTCTGGTGTAAACTCTCTTGGAAAACGCGTAAGCAATGCTGAAACCAAAATCAGTCAGAACGCTGATGCTATCACTCTTCGCGCTACAAAGGAAGAAGTTTCGACCGCAAAATCTGACGCTATCAACAGCGCTGCTGCGGACGCCACGAGCAAGGCGAATACTGCCGAAAGTAACGCAAAGTCGTATTCGGATGCACAACTGAAAGTCACCAACGAAAAAATCGAGACGAAGGTCTCCAAGGGCGACATCGCTTCTGCGATAAACCAGACCGCACAGTCTGTGCAAATCGAAGCATCCAAAATCAACCTGAAGGGCGCAGTCACGACTGAGGATATCTCCACAGAAGGTCTGAACGCAAAAGTTATCCAAGCTGGAACGATTACTGCAACGGAAATCAAAGCAGATACGATTACTGCTGGGAATATCGCTTCTGGACAAATCATTCGAAAGCTCTGGCAGAATGCAAGCGCTGGCACTGAAAGTTACAACGGCGTTCCGTTGCGGTTTCAGATGAGCACATTCCCGGCGCAAACGATAGACTTAGAGTTTTCGGACTTGTCTCAGATTCAAATCATTTTCAAAGGCAACAGATTCCAAAGCGGAAAAGATGACAATAAAAACTGCTTTTCCTTTTCTTCGATACTGGTTCCATTGTTTGCCAATGATGATGAAACTGCTTCAAGTAATGCGATTTTTTATACCGCTTCAGTCCCGTTACCATCTGCTCGATATAGGGTGACCAATGAAAGTTTTTATTTTTCAAGTGGTTCTCCTTTATTTTCTTTCAGGTCGTTTCAAGTTCAATACGGTAAAAATTCATCGGGTGGCGGCTATCTGAGTATCTATTTTTGGGACGCCGCCATCCAAAATGAGGATGGTTCTGTATCTTATGGGAAAAACTACAACGACTGGTGCATTCCATACAGAATATACGGTATGAAGTAATGGCTTATGTACTGTTTAAATTTGGACAAGAAAACAGACCGCGTTCTCAGCGCTTCGCTTCTCTTTAACGGCACGTCTATGCCGGGAAGCACAGCGGTTGAAGCGCTACCCGATGGCAATCTTTACGATTATCTGTACGTCAACGGAGAGTTCGTCTACTCTCCGATTGAAAAACAAGAAGAGGAGGTAACTTATCAATGAGCTATCAGAAGCAGAACTTTGCAAATGGTGAAGTGCTTACCGCTTCGCAGCTGAATCACATCGAAAACGGCATTGCTGACGTTGAATCTACTGCCAACACAATCAAAGGCGTTGTCGATAAAATCATCGACCCCACCCTCTCCGTCTCCGGCAAGGCTGCGGATGCGGCGAAGGTGGGAGAGGCGGTTAATGCGGAGGTCACCAGAGCGAAGGCAGCGGAGGAGGAAAACGCGAAGGGGGTTAGTCAGCTAAAGGAAGAGATAGTTGACCAGAAGAAAAACAATATTGTGTTTAATGGGTATTTTAAAGAGTATAATGACAGGATAGCTAATAACAATAATATAATAAAATCCATTTTAAGCAAAAAAGAAACCATTCTCACAGAAGAAAATGGAAGTAAACTTATTGATAGAAATAATAACAGTCCTTATTGATTTATGTTTATAGCGCTAATGGATGTGTAGTATTCTTCTATACGAAGTAAAACCGCCTATACTGGTATTTTATTTTTAGACTGTGCTAAGTAAAATATTTTTCACTAAGTAAAATATTAAATATTTAATATTTTTAGACAAAGAAAAACGGATTCAATCAGTTTGGATTACATTTTTCCGAAGATATTGGTTTTCGTTTTGCACTTGATGATATGATATTCTATGACGTTGATGGTGCATCGTATGATTTAAGTGATTGTGCTGGAGGTGGAGAAAATCCAACAAAGTATTATACACAATCTGATATGGATAAAATTATTGATTATGCGTTTTCTTTAGGAATTGATATTGTACCATCATTTGATATTCCGGG
>CYGL01000183.1_pt1 | contig 33001 bp, 55 predicted proteins | sample 485531 | NCBI WGS metagenome assembly CYGL01 (sample SAMEA3497897, study PRJEB9818) | human gut metagenome | reverse complement strand
CCCAAAAGACAATGCCAGTGGCGAGCATGACCTTACTCAGCATCGAAGCCCCCCTTTCGTTCACAGTGCGGTTGGACCAACGCTCCCGACTTCAGGACTCGCTTCTTGAGCCATCTCAGCCATCCTTGCGCTGACCCACAGTTCCTCGAGACCGACCAGCGAGTAGTACGCTTCGTCGGTCTCATCGAGGGATTGCGCGAGATCGTAGGCTTCGTCGCCATTGGCAGAGAAGATCTGCGTGCCGCCGGATTCTTCGGTATTGAATGCGCGACCGCGCAGAAACCAGACGAGAACGGCCGGCTTTCCAACCTCTTCGAACAAGGCAAGCTCGGTAGGTTGGCTGCCACATTGGCTTGCATTGCAGGCTCTTCCGGGTCACCGGCAACGAATGTCATGTCGCCCGGATTCCAGCGGTACGCGCGAAACGCGGCGGCAAATCGCATCTCCTGGGGAGCGTTGGCGTTCCACCATTCACACAATGACTTGACGGCACCATTGGCCTCGTAGTCTTGCTTTGATCTTGGACCAAGGGACGGTGTCTGTGAGGAGGTTCAGCGCAGCACGTAGAGCGGGATAGCTGCCGGGAATCACCATGTTCTTCCGGACCTCGACCAGCCCGGGCCGTGAGGCTCGCTTGGCTTTCGACACACGAGTACCATGGAAGTCTGCGACGCTCGTCAGGTTGAAGCTTCCGGCAAGCAACGAATCCTTCTCAGGGTTGTTCCAGATTCCAGAGAGCCACTCGATGTCGCGGTACAGCACCACGAACTTCTGCCCGCCAGGGGACTCTGCCGTCATCGAAATTGCAGCCTCAAGGGATTCCGCATTGATGTCGGAATCTTTGAACCAACCACAATATTTTTGACGAGGAGCCAAGGCCGCCAACATTTTGAGACCGGCCTCAACCTCCTCCGGCTCGGCATGGTCCGCTGTGAACCCAACGTGAGTGTATGACCGCGCCTGGCGCATGAGCACGCCCTTCACAGAGCCATCGGCATACTCACGCAACGACCAGGGTCGGAAAGTCTCGGGCGGGTTGCTTCGCAGTAACGCTCCAGTCGATCGGCCACTCATCGCGCAAGTAGTCGTGATGCTCGGATGCGATTGCGCGATCCTTGTATGTGGTGGTGCCTATCAACTGGGACACATACACGTAGTGATCGACGTCACAAGCCGATCGCTCCCACACTGGAGGCGCGTACGAATAGTGAACGACCGACATCGGCGCCATCCGGCCTCACCGGGCAGCACTGCCAGCAGTTCGAAGACCTGTTCGTTGTGCCCTGTCTGAAAGCGCTTTGCGAAAAGCTGATCACGCAGGTCGAGGCGTTCAATTTCAGTCAGCATTGCATTCTCCGTTGCTCGGCTCTTGTTGCATCAAGCTTCGCTGTCAGCCGACGGGACCGATCCTTCAGGCCGCGTCGTGTCCACAAAAGTCATTGCGGATTCGGGCGTGCGGAATCGCCTCTTCAGAATCTCGCGTTCGCCGGGCATCCCGTCCACCCAAGGTGGCGATGCGAGCCAGTACGCCGCCGTTGGCAATCCGTCGCCCGCATGCGGTCGGTACACGCTCGCCTGGTCCCTACGAAAGTAACTGGAGGGTCGCCAGTAGCACCACATGAGGGCGCCTGCCAACGTCGGCTATCGTCCCTGTGTTTCGAGCGCCTGAACGCGGCGCTCGATAGCCCCCATCCGCTCGTCCATCGCGATCGCAAGATCAACTGCGTCGACGCGCGAGAACAGCACTCGGTATGCGAGGGGTGAGTCTGAGATCTTCAGCACGCGAATCTCAACCACGACTTTGTCGACTTCAATGAAGCCACCGCACGTGTCGCTGAAGACAGGGTTGAATGCTTTGAAGGTCTCGCAGGTGTGGTAGTGCGCGACCAATGCTTTAACGGCGACGTCGCATTTCGCCACACTGGTTGCAATAGCGAGGACCCGATCAATTTCGGACGTCGCCCATATGGCCGAAAACTGTCCATCGGCGATCAAATAGTTCTCGCTGCGTTCGGAGCGAGCAACCTCAGCTGCAATGACAGAGAAGAGGTTGTCTTTGTTCGTAATCGTGAGCATTCTCAGAGAATCCCGGCATGGCGGAGGAACTCAAGTGGTGCGTCTTCGCCGGCCGTTTTCCGGGCGTACCCGATCACCACTTGTTGAAAATGGAGATGACGATACCTGCGCCCGATTGCCCGAACAATCGAGAAAGGAGCCACAAACGGGAGGGGTTTCAGGGTGAGCGCTCCCAGTGCATGGCGCGCTTCGACAAGAGGGCCTACGAGGCGGCCCCGATATGAAGGCTCAAATCAGTGCGCACTACGCACAGTCTGTATCGGGATCCGCGGGATGCAAAACCACCTCCTCCCGGCGATACCACTGCGGTTTCACTCTGCCACCTACACCTTTCTGGAATTTCAGGTAGTCGCCACTCGGATGCACCTCGACGACGGTGCCGTAGGCATAACTGCCGCTTGGCTGGCGAACCTTGCACGTACGATTTAGTGCCTGTAACGCTTCCTGCCTGGATGTACTCACGCTTGGACTCCTTTCCTCGGCGACGGGTCCCGTGTGCAACATTACAAGGCGCTGGCCAACCGACCCGGTCGCCACGTCCAGTCCGTGAAAGATACCGGTAAGGGCCAGCTATTTCCCGCCCGCATTCTTGTCGGGATTCAGCTGCACTGCATCTGCCGGCGCCTTCACAACCACATCGTCGGAATGGGAGATCTCCCACAAGACCTTGTCGATCCTCCCCTTCAGTGTTTTGCTTTCGCCTTCCGTGTAACTCGGCCACGGAACGAACGGCTGCGCATAGTCACGCCCAAGGCGGATGGATTTCGGACACCGATACACTGCAGTTTTGATCGTCCATCCTGACGATCAGCATGTTCCCCGCTACAGTCCATCTGCTCGCCCGAGAAGGACACGTCCATGACGCCTGAGCTCGCCGGATTGCGAAAGAAAATCAGGTGATCAATGGGCGTAGCGCACATGTAAATCGCTGCAAGTACTGCCCACGTAGCCATGCCGAATCGCAGGCCACCAGCGCTCTCCCCTGTTTTGATCACGTGCTGCCAGCACCAGCTTGGACCCGAACAGAATCAAACTGATGGCGCCGAACAGGAGGTAGGCTACACCGGGGCCCAGTTGTAGGCATCTCCGCTAATCCCTCCAGCAGCAAGGGGCAGGAATTCAATCCCCAGCAGGAACGCAACAGAAGCCACCCCGCAGGCGAGCAAGTGGACTTGGCCGAGCCACTGGGACTTTCCCCCCTCGAATGATCCCCCGTATCGCCGCGATGAGGTTCGCGTACATAAGGAAACAACTGATGACGAGGAACGGCATTTCGATTGAATTTTAAGTTTTCGTGGATGGGATTGGCCAGCGCGGCCAAGGCGAGCTAGATCTTGCCGTTTCGGACCAGAACGACGGCGTCAGCATACTTCACTGGTCGGCCAAGGTACTCGGAGATCCGCGCGTGCAGCAACGTGGGATCCTCCCACGGCTTGTCGTTGATCTGCCCCAGCGCCTCTTTCAGCAGATCAACAGCTGTCTCGTGCTTCACTGCTTCAACCCAATACTGCGGAACCGGCATTCATTCTCCATAGGTCGGTGCCTCGTTGCTTTGGCAAGAAAAGCAATTCTCACCATGCAGCAACTCACAAGCAACCGAGAAACGAGTTCCATGCAAGGGGGCTTTTTACTGCGAATCTCGCGGTATGTTGGCTGGATGCGGACCAACTGCGAACTCTAGAATATTGGAAGCCGGAAAATTCCAGTATTGGGCGGTTCGGCGGATTCTCGCTTCACGCCAAGCCTTTGATTCCTCACAAGAATTAAATTGGCGCGTTAGGATTTCCTGAATCTGATGCAGGTTTCCTGCAGTCAAAGATTGTCCGAAAATGCCCGGTCATCTAGTTGAATTGGTCGCCTTCGGCTCAGGAGGGCAAATGTTATCTAACCTATTGATTTGATTACACAAGTTTCATCATTTCGCGCCTGCCGATCTGGGCGCGGCCGCACGAAAATGGGGCGTCATCTAGATGAATCCGCATGCGAGAGCAAAGCTTTCGTCCCCCTGATGCGAAGGCTTGAACGACCTGCGGATCATTAGCGAATGCGCTCTGGGTCAATCACATTCCTAGCCACCGGTTCCGCTCAGCGAACGCCCAAGAACACCGCGCCGGTCACCATCCAGAAAACCCAGGCTATCGCGAAAACGACGTCGAACGACCACTTCTTGGTCTTGTGGCGAGCAAGCGAGCGGCCGATCTGGGCGCCAACAAACCCACCGGCCAACGTGATGATGTGGAGGTACGCCTCAGGGATCCGGCGTTGCCTCGTCCTTGCAAGCATCTTGTCCACTGCGAACATCGCGAACGCAGCCGAGTTGATGAGAAGGAATGGCAGGCGGAAAGATGCAGGAAGTATCGGCGTGAGTACGGCAGCGGCACTTGAAGCGATCGCGACGATCGTCAATAGGCGGAACGACTTTGCGAGCTGTCGTAGCGACTGTTGTTGAGTTGAGTCCATCATGTTGCTCTGTGTCCCGCGGCATTCCACGGCTTTCGAACTAGCGCGTGAACGCACGCTCGAGCCAGGAATGCTGTCGCCACGAATATAGCCGCCTGGCGCTACAGAATACACTGGCCAGAAATGCAGAAAGCCCGCCTCTTAGTGAAGAGGCGGGCTTCTGACCTAGCGACTGCTTTCGGATCAGGTTGACCGTGTCAGCTTTCGCGATGCATTTGACGCTCAGTTGATTGAATGCTCCCCATCAACGATGAGTCCGCGCTTGATTCCAAGCCGCCATGCAGCAAGATGCGCCGCATATCCGGCCTCGCTGAAACACTGTTCATCGAGGCCCTCCGTAGGTGGCCCTGCCGTGAAGTTGATGGCTGTCCACAGAATCAGCTCCGCGCCGAGACCTTGCCCCTGGTGCTCGTCCGCAATGCAAACGGCGCCGGGCGTGTTGTAGTACCCAACGACCGAGGCACCACTCCATCCACTCGATGTGGCGGAGCGGTGCAGAAGCAGCGCGCTATCAGACGATGCCACGAAGCCATACTCGGGTTTACCGATCGAGACCTCCACCTCGCTCTCATCGAATTGGACATCGATATCGCGGATGTAGTCTTCAAAACGTTGTGTGAGCCAAGGATCCGGGCCGTCCGACTGACAGACGAAATCCTCCTCGCTGCAAACGAGAGGAGCATCCGCCGGCAAGCCTTGACCGCCTGAAGCCAGTGCAGTGGGGCTTCGATTCATGCGACCTCCTGCAACGCTAACGCCTCTTCGAGCATCTGCTGGTACGTGATCAAGCCCTCCTGGAACTTCTGGCGAACTGCCGCCAGACGAACTCCGCGTGCCCATCTCTCCGATGCACCGATTCTGTCGAGCGCGCCTGGATCGGGAACCCGGAATCCCTCATCCAACAGAGATTCCACGGCTTCTTGGAGTGAGTTGTGGCACGTATGGCCGACAAATCCGTCCTCGTCGAACCGCTGGATGCGCCAAGGTTCGCTGCCAGACATCTCCGGAGCAACGAAGCCCCAGGACTCGCGATGAATTGAACGGCACTCGATGCCGACCGGCTCGCCCTTGTATTCCTGCATGAGCTGCTGATAGCAAATCTGCACGGGGCTAGCGATCTGGCGAAGGTGCCGCGCAAAGTCGGGGGCAACGCGCAGATGAGCGACCCGGGCACGGTCCCATTGAGCCGTGCGGAACCGCGTGGTGGTTGTGGACATGTTTTGCTCCTGAATGGAACAGGAAGCAAACACGCCCCAAGGGAGTGATTGCCCCCCTTGGGTTGGATGTGACGCTGTCTGTATCGCAACCGGAGTTGGACGATACTGCGGCGCCATGCAGATGAAGCCGGCGACAGCTGACAAAGACCTCTATCTTCAAGTCCTAGTGCGTGCGCCCAATCTGCACGCCGCCGGCTTCCTGGGAGTCGCCGGCGATGCTCGACTGACGCGATTCAACAAGCACCGAGAGGTACTCCTGATAAGCCAGACGATCGATCGGGGCGAAGGCAAGCCCTTTTGCGTCGCAGTAGTGGCGCAAGTCGGCGAGCAAGCAAAGAACCGCGTACTCAGCACCTTCCGGCGAATCGGGCGCGTCGGCTGAGGTCTCGTTTGCTACACCCCATGCCTTCAAAGCCTGCTCGACACGGGCCACCCGCATGCGCGGGCTGTAGAACGGATCCGAAGCAAACTCAGCCATCTCGGCCGGGATCCGGATCTCGATAGCGACTGCGTCGGAAGTCTTGGTGGTGGTCATAACCTGCTCCTGAATGAAATATCGCGAAGCAGGTCCCCTAACGCGGGAGACGAGCCCCGCAAGGGTTTTTGGATAGCGGCAAGCGCCGCGGGCTGGGTACGGTCCAGCTACCGGGTAGAACTGGATCGATCTTACTACACGCGCTGGTCGGCACGCACTCCAGGGGCAGGGATTTTTCGCTGCCCTCGGACAAACATCTCAGAAGCCCACTCCTTGGCAACCGAGGCGCATTCGCGAGGGACAATTCGATAGCCTTCGAATCCATGCAATTTTTGAAACGGAGCAGCGAGTCCGACATTTCATCCCCTTCGCCATGACATGAAAAGGCCCGCGTCCTCCATGCGCGGGCCCGTGCAGCAAGAAATTCCTGGGATCGAGCTTGAGCTCATTCCGTTCAAGCGGCCAGGGCGGAATATGCACCCAATGCACCAAGCCACTGGCAAACTTGACCCGCCGCTACCTCCGGGCTCGATGCCGAGCCACCAGCAATGTAGGTGCGTAGCGGACCTGCCCAGATGCTCCAGCTCCAGACAGGCCGGAAGCCACCGGCATTGGTATCGAGCGACATGCGGCAGGCGTAGCCGCCCCAGCTCGCGGACAATGTGTTTTCGCCAGTCGGCTTGAACGTCAAGACGGGATCTGCCCCGCCGAGCTTGAATGACACCGTCTCAGCGTTCGCAACCGCCGCAGCAAGCTCGGTCTCCGGAAGCATGCTGATCCACTCGTGTGCGTCAGCTTCACCAGCGCCGGCTGCGCCGATGCGGCAGCCGTTCTGGGCAGCGTGCACGGTCATCGCCTTCCAGAGCCCGCTCCGGGTGCGAAGTGCCTCATCAGCCAGTGCAACAACGCTCGCATCGAGCAGCTTTGCAGTTGGAAACACTACTGCTTCTTTCGGCAGACGGCCCTGCAGTCGGCCGCCCACTCGCCGAATCGCCTTGATACGGTAGCGCGGGAAATACTCGCTGAGAATGACTTGTTCGACGACACCACGATAGGTGACCCCGAGTAGCACGCACCGCCCCTCAATACGATCGCCGACGGCAATGAGAGGGAGGTGGGCTCCGCCGGCATGGTCACCAGCGGAACTCTGGGATGGATAGACGGCAGCAGACCGGCTGCCAAGGAACGCGTGGAAAGAGGGAACAGCAGTAGATTGAGTGGATGCTTGCAATTTCGACTCCTGGTAGAACGCCAGGCAGCCGACCCGTCATGCGGGTGCGTGCCAAGCGCTAGGAAATGGGGTATGGGGGCCGGGAAGAGGCCATGAATTCACCTGCGCGAACGCGCAATAAATTTGATGCAACGCGAAAACGCACCTGCGCTGACCTCGATTCGAGGCGGCAAAGCGTATTTCGACTGGAGTGAGTGCGGGACGGTTGCGGCGCGCCGGGCAGCAGCTTCGTATCGATACGTCGAACGTCGCAAACTTCAGAAGGCGTCCAAAACGACCGATGGCGACCGTAGTGTCCCAATACATGCAGTGCGTACGCTCAGCTTGGAGCGTGCGGTCCCTTGAACCTCAAGGGTAAGTGATTCGCGACTGTGGAAGATCGCTTTGGCTGGATTAAGATCGGCCCAGCTACCGAGTACAACGGCTCCACTATACTCGAAGAAATTCCTAACAGGAAGCTATTCCCCCCCCTACAAAAGGAGGGGATGGCGGACAGGCTCTCCGACGTAAGAGCCTGCACACCGGCAATCCCGACAACGCTGGCTGGCTCCAATTTAGAGCTCCCGAATGTTCCATTCGTCCATTTCGTCCATGGATGCAAACGGATAACCGCCTTCCCAACCGGCCAGATTCGCGCGTATATAGGCGTCATTGTCCTCGCCCGCCTGCTCCGGAGTCAGGCCTGTCACTCGCCAAACGAGAAGCTCATCATTGACCTGAAGCACTAGCGCGCTTCGGTACTTTGCACGATTTCGGTAGAACTCGGCCGGATCAATCTCCAACCGTGGCGGCAGGTTCAGCGCTACGGGAACGACTTGGCCTCCCGAAACCTCTTCCATCACACGGGCCGTGTAGCCGTCAATGGTCGACGTGATGCGGATCATGAATCTCCGCTCTCGCGCGTTCAAGAAATAGACTCTGCTCTTCATTCATCGATCCTTATGATTGCATTGCAGGAAAGTTCGCCGTTCTCTTACGGTGGCAGATCGACTCCTATTATCTCGACAACGCGTACAAGAGCCGACCGAACGGGCGCTCCGCCGGCGATCCAAGCCTGCGTTCCATTTACTTCCTACCGAACATTCTTCCCGCGCAGATGAAGAGCGGGATGCCCGTGACGACAAGTGCAACGCCGACGATGATGGGGTGCGCTCGCGAAGTCGAGACCAGCCACGAAGCAAAGCCAGTCTCCACCATCATGTAAGGGACACCCAGAACCACGCCCAGAAACACCACAACGGCGACCACTGCTGGCAGCAGGTGCGCCACAACGTCTTGCGTCGAATTACTCATTGCATCTTGTTCTTCGGCTACCGGCCGTTTGCGGGGTGCGCGATCGCATCCAGTCGATGTCTCATCTTTCGGGAATCCGGAATCGCCAGTCATTGCACACCCATTGGATCGGTGTGGCTGATGTAGGTGTGCCCTTGGTAGTAAGCAAACCCGCAACGCAGAACCCACACGTCGTCCTTCTTGTAGACCTCAACCGACTCATCCTTGCACGAAGTGGCCCGCAGCTTGGCGAGCCCGACTTCATCGAGGTTGCCAGCGTCTTCCGCGAGAAAGCTCGGATAACTGCTGCCGTTGACCAAATACAACCGCTCCAAGGTAGCAACCAGACCGACAGCCATTGCGATGACGATTAGGACGTTTATGCCCACTTTGATCATTTCGAATCTAGTCTCTCATCAATGAAAGATGCCATCACACATGCCACCTTCAGGCATGACGAAGCTGCACACTTGCCGCCAGCGGGCGGGCGACTCAATGCGTCCGCACTTTGAACACCGCACGGTCGAAGCATCTGGCAGCATCTGTTCCATCCCCGAATGCAAGATGAAAGCTTCCTTGCTTACCTCCTCGCCGTTCAAGAGGTACACAGGCGTTTCGCCCCGGAGCTGCGCAAGGAAAAGGCTGTCTGCTTCTGACTCTTCGCTTCTTCAATCAACTCTTGCCGTTGCTGATGCAGGTAGGCGATGTCTTCCGATTCCATACTTTCCCCTCAATCCTGACGACTTGGCGCTAGCTCACGTGGCGACCAATGCGTTAGCAGCTCAGGAAGCGCTCGCTCCATTTGGGGCAGGCAAGGCGCCTGCACTGGCATGGTCAACGGGCAGGGCTGTGGGCGCCCCACGGTGCAGACCGTCGCGAATCACACCGGCAAGGAGGATATCGACCAGCGTTCCCCCGCTGGCCCCTCCGCTGCCGTTAGCAACCACATCGGGAACCAGCTTGACGCCGGCACTCGCAAGTGCCTCGGCCACCTGGACCACGGCGTAGTTGTCGCTTTGCATCGAATCAATCTTCTGCTTAATCACAGTGGCCTCGGCCATCCCGATTGCCTCGACCTTTTTCGCTTCCGCTTCGCCGACGGTTTGAACGACCTTGGCATCCGCTTCAGCGTTGATCGTCTTTGCCTTGGCCTCGCCTTCTGCGCGCTTCACAGCGGCCTGTGCATTGAATTCTGAGATCGAAACCTGACGTTCGGCATCGACGACATTTGCCTGCGTGTTCGCGAGAGCGGTCGCTTGCTCAAGTTCTTGTCGCACAGCCTGAGCGCCCTTCTGAGTCTCGTATGTCACTCGCTCCTGCTCAGCGAGCTTTCGATCAGTCAAGGTTTTCATCAACTGCTCAGGGGGAACGATGTCCCCGATCAACGTGTCAACGGCACCGACGTTGTACTCACTCAACGCTGCGCCGATCGCCTCGCGCGCTTGACTCTGTCGCTTTGAACGCTCCCGCAAGAATTCGATGATGTCCGAGTCTTGGGCGCTGTTGCGGAAGTAGTTGCCGATAGTTGGCTCAAGGACCTGAGTCACAAGCGCTGCCATATCGCCAAAACGGGCAATCACCTTCGGCGCATCGTTTCGAGGGATGTGGATGATCTGGCTGACATCGAGATTGAACTTGAAGCCGTCCGCAGACCGCACGGTGATCGTCGAAAGATTGGCGTCCAGTTCATGTGCTTCCGACTTCCCGTTGGCCCAGTTGAGGACCACATTGGCAGTTGGAACGTTCTTTATGTTGTGCGTGTACGGGTTGATCGGGTATTTGCCCGGATCAAGCGGTTCAATCCATACGCCCTTCTCGCCTCTCGACACCAAGTTCGCGTGTTTGAACGCCTCTCCGGTGACGTCTTTGCCGTCCTTACCTACGTATGAAATCACGACACCGACATGCGCAATAGGGACCTCTGTCATGTCGACCGTCTCGACAGTCGCAAAACGCGGGTTGATGAAATAACGACCAGGAAGTAGGACCTGCTCTTGCATCCCCTTGCAGCCGCCATTCGCAATGAACGCTTCAGGGTTCTGGAACATGTTGTGGCCTGGGACTTCAGGCCCAGCGATCTCCGCTCGCTGCAGTGGCTGGCCCTCGCGAGTCGTTACGATGCCAACCTTGTTGTCCGGAATATCAACCACCGAAGTAACTTCAATGGAAAACAGATGGGGTTCACCGATAAGAGCCCGCCGTGATGATCCCGCTTTGGGCGCCACGTTCGCCGCCGTTCTCGAGAAACGCCGCACCGTCCTGGTATGAGTCGCAGGACACCTGCTTAGCAATAACGCGACCGCCTGTAGCGGAGAACCATCGTGAGCCTCAACTACGCCGATCTTCCCCTGCGGTACCGACGTCATCTGGGCAAGCGTGATCTTGAACAGAAGCGGGTTGATACGGTAAGTTCCAGGTGGGATCACGTCGAGCTGAGGACCGCGTTGACCGCCGTTCTGTAGAAACAGGCGAGCGTCTTGGTACATGTCGCAATCCACACGTCTTGCCAGGATGCGGCCACTCGGGAGCGGTTGACCATCACAGGCCTCTACGACCCCTATGCTGCCCACCGGAACCTCAACGAACTTGACCAGTTCTACAGCGTATTGCCAAGGCCACAGAGCCAAATGCAAACCGGGCGCAAGCGTATCAGCCTGGTAGCCCGCCTCTCCGTTGAGGGCAAGGATCCGTCCATCCGGCAAACTTCGATGCGATCCAATCAGGACGAACTTCTTCGTGACGACACCGACGCTATCGTCGGGGACAATGATGACACCGACGAGCCACAGCACCTGGCGATAGGCAGCCAAGATACCGAGAATCGCGACCGCGCCGACGATTTGCCAGACATGCTCAAGAATGAAGTCCAAGATGGAGAGCCCCTTGTTGTGAATGTGATTTGAGTGAAGTCGCGTGGTTGCTCGAGGGACAAATCTCAAGCGTCGGACAAGTCGGCGATGTCGATCAACGTCAGGGGAGCTGAGCACACCACCTTTGGGGGCTCCGATCCCTTTTGTTTGGTGTGTGCCGCCCGGAAGCCATTCATGCTGCCGTTGTGCACGTCTACGACGACCCCAGCCTTTTCGAACATTTGCTTGTTATGTGTGTTGGTGAGGACGTTCGGTTCTTACCCGAATGTCGATTGGCTAGATCGACGGATCGCTGATCGCCACGCTGGTGCGCCGGCGGTCCGACTCCAGCAGTTCCTGCACGTCACATCCGTGCTGCGCCCTCGAAAGCATTTGTGCGAGCCGAGTTGGCCAGCGACCTCAAACAGCAATCAGGAAGTCCTCGAGCTTGCGGCCGTTTTCAATAGCCGCATTCAACCACCCGGGCCGATGTCCGCGGCCGGACCAGGTATTGCCGTTGTCGTCCGTGTAGCGGATGGGCACTTTCTTGCCAGCGAGCGAAGCTTTGCCCTTCAAACCGAGCTCTCCAGCCGTGAACTCGAATACGGCGATCTGCTCTCGGACCTCTTTCAGTACTTTTGAACGCTCTTCGGCCTTGAGCTTGTCTGCCTGCTTCTGCAGCTCCTCGATTTGTTTGATGATGTCCTTGTAGCGGGGCTGAGTGCTAGTCATAGCGTGTGATATTTGTGTGTCGTTGCGCCGAAATCAGATAACCCCGTGTAGGCACGGTTCCACGGGTCAACTTGAAACAGGGTGGCCGGTCATCGCCCTTCAATGCGTTGCTGGGAGACCCTGGATAGCCAGATCGGATCAAGAGCCTTGATCGGCCCCACCAAGGGGGCAAGTGCCCTGGCCATTTCGCCATCTGGCAAACGCCCCATAATTCCTGCTGAGAAGCTACCCCACCACCTATCGACATGGTTCTCAAGCATGCCCAACTCGCCTGAGGATTTTGACAACTCGACCAACTCCTTTTGGAGCTTCGTAACAGCGTTGTTCAGCTCAACTTTGCGATCCTGCAAACGGATAAGCCGATGGAGGTGACCGAGCTTCACAACCATTTGAAACTGCTTGTCATACTCGCCCCCATCCACGAACCCCGTAAATAGGGCTTGGTAGCTCTCAACCTCACGGCTCATGTCTTTGGACACGTATTTGATGGTCAACCTATCCCAGTCAAGGAAAGAAGTTGCGGCCGCGCGAAGCTTGGCTAGGTCGAACCTTGATGCAGCAGAATCGAGTGCAGCCATCGTCGGCTTGCCTAACCCCGCACTTGCATCCCAGAAGCCGGGCTCGATCAATTCTTCTAGAGCGGACAGGGGACCGAGAATTGCATCAGCCGCGCGTTGTACCTTCTCGCGAGCAGTCCGCACTGCAGAGACCCGATCGGACAGCTTTTCCGACTCAGCTTGCAATCGGCCAATCTCTTCTCGGACAGCGTCAGAAGTGACAGTGCGGGCTACGCGGGCCAAGTGGTCAATTTGGGATAGCGCCTGGTCGGACACGTTCGTCTGGGCGGCCTCTTCGGCGACGGCCAAGATTTCCTTTGCAACTCGAATAGGACCCCGTTCCCGAATGAGCGTCACGAGAACTTGTGCGTTCTCCACAGCATCGTTTGCATACTCTTGCATCGCGCTTCTTTGTATTTTGGCCCTTATGTCGCCGACCAGTACGACGGAGTCAGAAAATTATAAAGTTCCCAACAGGAAGTAATCGCACTATACACCATGTCATCCCTGTTCCCTGCCCCTAGGACGCCCCTTTTTAGTGGGGTATTCGCAAGCCAGAAGGCTTTCGATAATCGGAGGGCACCTCTTCCCCCCGAAGTAGGGTGGCAACCTATAATCTTCCCGCCGGGCAGTTAGTCCAACGATCTGACCTTCTCGATAGCCTCTTCAATCCGATCCACCGTAATGACATCCAGTCCGTCAATGGGCTGCTTTGGGCCATTCGCGCGGCAGATCATTGCGGTTGAGAATCCGAGTTTCGCGGCCTCCCTGAGACGATCCTGTCCGCGTGGAGACGGGCGAATCTCCCCAGCCAGACCCACCTCACCGAATGCAATAAGCCCCTTAGGAAGTGCTTTGTTCCGCATCGACGAGTGGATTGACAGCAAAACCGCCAGATCTGATGCGGGTTCGGTGATCTTCACGCCCCCTACAGCGTTCAGGAAGACATCCTGGTCGAAACAGGCGACGCCGGCATGTCGATGCAGGACCGCCAGCAGCATTGCGAGCCGATTTTGCTCAAGCCCCACCGCGAGGCGACGGGGGTTAGGGGCATGGGTGGCATCCACGAGCGCCTGAACTTCAACAAGGAGCGGTCGGCTGCCCTCCTGCGTAACCATGACGCATGAGCCGGGCACCTGCTGATCATGCTGCGAAAGGAACAGCGCTGAAGGATTTGAAACGCTGCGGAGCCCTCGCTCGGTCATGGCAAAGACGCCCAGCTCGTTCACTGCGCCAAATCGGTTCTTGAACGCACGCACGAGTCTGTACGATGAATGTGTGTCGCCCTCGAAGTAGAGCACCGTATCGACGATGTGTTCTAGGACCCGCGGGCCGGCGAGACTCCCTTCTTTTGTCACATGGCCAACCATGATGATGGTTGTGCCGGAAGACTTGGCTATTCGCGTAAGTTGGGCTGCGCACTCCCTTACCTGAGCTACAGAACCCGGTGCGGACGTAAGTGCCTGAGAATAGACCGTCTGTATGGAATCGATGACGGCAACTTCGGGCTTCCCCGCCTCTATCGTGGCTTGAATGCGTTCAAGTTCGATTTCTGCAAGAAGCTCCAAATCACGCGCATGCGAATCGGCCTCAAGTAGAGACAGACGCTGCGCTCGCAAGGCAATCTGTGAGTCCGATTCTTCGCCGCTAACGTAGAGAACCTTGCGCTGGCTGGCCATCTGGCCAAGCGATTGCAGCAGTAAGGTTGACTTGCCGATCCCCGGATCGCCACCGATTAGAACAACGCCGCCGGCCACGAGCCCGCCACCTAGCACTCGATCGAACTCGGCAATTCCACTGGAGAAGCGAGGCACATCTGCCGCTTCGATGTCAGCTAGCTTGCGGACCGGCGCGCTCTTGGCAAGTGACTTGAAGCGATGCGCTCCGGTCTCCGCGACTGACTCTACAAGAGTATTCCAGGCGTTGCATCCGGGGCACTGCCCCTGCCACTTCGGCGCCGACGCGCCACACTCGGTGCAACTGAAGATTGTCTTCGCCTTGGCCACGGCTGCCTCCCGCCATTGCGTGACCCACTGTCAAGTCGATGGATCACCTGGTTCATAGAACGAGAAGCAATGGTTGCAGATGGCAACCCGGATTCAAGCCTCGTCGATGTTTCTAGAGATGGCTTGCAAGACGGACTGAGATTTGAAGCGCCCCCGTTCCAGTAGGGAGCGCAGAGCATCCGCGACCTGAATGGCGGCGCTTAAGCTGCGTCGGACGACGCGCCCTTGAACTCGGCAAGTTGGAAGTCTTCAAACCCCTTGCTTCTGGAGTGAATAGGCGCCGCGGTAGACGATGCTTTGCGCCGATCCAGAATGCGGTCAAGATGGCGAATAGACGCTGCCCTTCCGACTTCGTCGATAGTGGCGCGGGACCGGCCCGCTTCCAGCAAGCCTGCGATTGCTCGCCCAATTCGAATGGAATTTAGCTTCTTCATGAGAAGTAATATAGCAAAAGCCCCTGCGAAAGGTGGTCCGCTCTCGCCGGCCGGCCCCAGCCGCATCTTGAATGGAATCTGCTCACCCCAGCCGATGAAGCCTGCGGAGCGGCGCTGTCCGGCACCGAATTGCAAATCTCGATCCCTCGAAATGCAAGACACAGGGTGCTCTTGCATCGAAAGGGGCAATGCCTGAGGTGCGTCGGTATAGTGATTGGGCCAGACGACGGCATCCGTTTCTAGAGGGAAAGAGAGTGCATCGGCCATAGCTTTCGTCTGGCCACTCGATGGTTTGCAATCGAGCGAGATATCCAGACGAATCGAGTGACGCAACTTTCTGGGTACCGGAGCCTATGGTGCTTCCAGCGTCACGTCTGTTCACTCTCGACGCTTACGAGCATGGCGCGCCGCGCTTGCCAAATTAGCCCGGCCTCGCGGCGCCCAACTTCTACTGCTCCCAACGATACAGCTTGGAGCCGTCGGCGCTCGGTCAGATCGTAGTGAGGTGCTACGGGCGGATGTTGAAACCAGGCACGCTTCATTCCAAGCAGTGCCGCAAAAGCGTGCAACTCAGAAAGATCCAGGCTTTCGGTAAACAAGTGGCATGATTTCACCTTGTGGCCCCTTAGAATCCATCCCCAGTGCCTTAGTGGGTCCACGTAGATAGTCACCTTCTCATCCCTACAGATATCGTATTCGAACGGCTGACCGCACGATGTTCATCGCCAGCCTTTGGAACTCCTCCGCTTAGATCTCCAACGGCAGCTCAGAACACGCCCCGTATCGATCCGATGCCTCGCGCCTCTCTGCTGTGAACCGCCTTTGTAAATCATCGAGAAATGCTTCTCTCTGCTTGTCGGTCTGCTTGTGCGGGTCGATGAGGTACGCGAAACGCCCCGCCCAGTAGACCGCCCAATGCCCGCTTGGCCCTGATACAACTACGGTATAGGCCGGCGTCATAGCCTGTCCACCGAGGCCCCCAAAGCCGAGAGCAGTAGAACTCCACGTTTGCACAAACATTGCGTATATCTCGCATTGCCGAACATCAGGCCTTCGAACCGCGGCTTTCTCGGGCGCTACGTTTGCTTTCACGGCATCGTAGCTCTCCTGAGACGTCCAGTTCTTCATTGCCTCATAGTCGCGGGTTCGATAGTGGACGTCGGGGAAGGCAGCAAGAGCCGCGTGATGCACCGCACTGGCCACAGCGTCAATTGGTGATGACAGTTGCATAGCTGGTCTTAGGCGTCATTGTGTGAGGAAACAAGCTGAATGCGTCTATTCAGGTGAGGTTTCGTTACATGCCTTCGCAGATTCTGGCCCCGACCCGGACCGCGCTGGTCCACCGGCCAACGCTGGCACGATCCGGTTTAGATCAGGCGGAATCATCCTGCTCCATCGCCGTGCATTCTCATCACTTGCCCATACGGAATTCCACCCCAACGCATAAGAGCGCTCTGGCTCACAGAGGGCGGACTCATCTCGGGACAAGATCGGTAGCGCGCCCGCATCCAATGCGGCCTTGGCAGCAATGCGACCAGCCTCATATGCTTCCGTTCGGGCCGGTTCAATCTGTTCCATCACGGGAATCTCTGCCAGCTCAGGGAGCGGTGGGGTCAAGAAGCGCCGACGGCACGTCGAAGAAACCTTGCATTCCTCTGAATGGAGCAGGGGTCGGCAACAGGACCGGGTCAGAGGCTCGCCATGCGAATCGGCCCGGGCTGAAGTCTCCGAAGTTCTTGTGGTTCTCGGCAGCCTGGGCCGGCACGCACTCAGACAAAACCACTGTGCCGAGGATGCACCCCCTCGGTAGATCGGCCAGTCTCGCGAATCCGCAGCCGGAAACTGCGCGCACGTAAGCCTCAATGCCCTCGTCCGTTTCGGATCCTGCTTGCCGTCTCAACAAGTACTTCTCGATCTCTCTCAGATCGCCATCCGCTTTAGCCGCGTGGATGGCAACTCGGGTCCCAAGGATGGATCGCGGAATCGCCACCCGCGCGTTTCGAAAGGCTTAAGACCAAGCATCAAGAGCGACGCGTGTGGCTGCCAGATGGAGATGGCTTTCATCGTGTCCTCGTTACCCGTTCTTTGCGGCCTGGCGCAGCCACGCCGCACCTAGCGCGGTCAGTTCAGCTTCCCCGACATGGCGTACAACCAAACCCTTTTTTGCCAGGCCGGATACCGCTCGCCCTTCCATGTGGTCGAACGATACGCTCGATCCGGCGGAAGCCGGCCCAGCTTCTTTAAGCACTGCTTGCATGAATGCTTCTTCGCCGACCGAGAGTTTGACCGTGCGCGAAGTCGAACCGGAGTCTGAACCGGCCGGTACCGCCTTAACCCAGCAGTCGGGCTTCTGATCGTCCAAGCGCTTGATCACCCCTTGCCTCTCCAACCCCAAAAGCAGAGTTCGAACTGCAGCGCTATGTACGCGCCTGTTGTGACCAAACTGGTAGTCGATTCGCTCGGCGACCTGCCCCGTCGTATAGCCTCCAGGGCCGTCGAGCACTTTGAGAATGGCTGTTTCAAACTCTGCAAGCGGCATGGTGCTGGGACCTCCTAGGGGGCTGTTGGAACGGGGGGCTGCGCGCAATGCGCAGATGTCCACCACATCATTCCGGAGCCGATTGCAATTTCTAGCCCCTACTCGCTCCTACACCATCACCTCTCGTATCAGGCTCCAGATCTCAGCAATCAGTCGAATTCCACCTGCCCGGAGCCAGATCGCTCCACGGACCTCCGCATGGGATTGCCTGCAATGCGGAAATCACCTGAACCGGAGATCGCCACCCGTGCGGCATCGGAGGCGTATGCCCGCACATTGCCACTACCGGAAATGACGCCACTGAAGTCCTTGGCCTGCAATGCACGTACATCCACATCGCCCGACCCCGAAACGGTCACGCTCACCGAGTTCGCCTTGCCGGCGGCGACAACTGTCCCTGAACCCGAGATATTCAGATCGAGTGATCTGCCTTGGAAGTTGTCCAATTTCATGGCGCCGCTGCCTACGATTCGCACAGCATGCAGGTCTGGTGCGACCACTTCGACTTTGAGCGGCTTTCGCATCGATACTGCACCTTTAATCCCAATCGTCAGCTTCCCGCCTCGCACCTTCGTTTCGACGATTGGCAGAATGTTCTGCGGCCCTGAAATCGTGATGCTCGGGACTGCCCCCGCTGAATATGTCGCGTCTGCCGGGACAGCCAGCTCCAAAGAATCGAACACTTCAACCTTTCGGACATCGGTGCCATCAGGGCCGGACGCTTCAAGCACTTTCCCCATCTGTGAGGGCCTGGCCGTTCACAATGACAACGTTCGATGAGTTGCGACCACTCGACGACTGGACAATGGCATTTCCGCTTCCGGAAACGATCGTGCTTGTGGCTCCTCCAGTGACGACAACATTTGCAGAGCCGCCCCAGTTGATGACTGAACGATCTCGTCGGCATCGTTTGTCGCGACTGCTGTATTCGGGCCGCTTGCCGATGACGCAACTCCGGTCACGATGGTTCCATTGTTGACGGCAATGGCGGTACCGCCATTTGAAGCGGACACAGTCACATTGTCAGGCTCGCCGCTCTTGCTGCAGCCAACCACCACGACCGTCATCGCAACGGCAAAGTATGCTTTCAGGCTTCCTTGCTTCATATCGAATGCTTGTCCGAATTTATGTTGTACCTGCGAAGGCGGCGAGCCTGCATTCGGCCCTGGAACCCCGATTCTCTACACTTGAGGGGAGAGATATCTTACGGTCGAGATCCTACTTGCTATCTGACTGCTTTCGTTTCTCGAAAGCGAGCCGGACAAAACGTTCGTACCACTCCTGTACCAGCGGAAGAGTGAGTTGGTTCAGCGGAAGGTCGCGAGCAAAGTACTCAATGCCCGCTCTGGCGCAGAACCTGCAGTCCACATCACCTCCGGCGAACGCCTGGATGATCAGGGTGTACTCGTTCAATGGGCCAAACATCTGATCGTTGTTCAAATCCTCACCCGCACACGGGACGAAGGCAATCGACGCGCTTGCGCGTCCAGGGACGCCTTCAGCAGAGGATTGGCACCAGAATCTCTCGGCCCGCATAGCTTCGGCTTCTTGGCTCAAGAAGCTGTGGATGCCGATGTTCTCGAAATGTGCCTGTGCGGCCAGTACGCGGGATTCCAGCTCAGACGATGTGAGCGCCGCCTGTATGGTCTTGCTGGTTTGCTCTTTGGCATCAGCTTCCCGAACTTCTCGAAGAATTCTGTTGAATGAAGACATGGTAGGTCGCACTGGTTCTTGATTGGAATTCGTCGAGCGTCTTACGGCGCGCTGTACGGCAGGCCATTATTCCCGCGTAGCGTTTGCTTCGGTGCCAGTGAATCATGATGTCACCAAGAGCACATCCTAGATCGATTTCGAGCCAAATCTAGCCTGTACCGTTCTCGCACGCGAGTTTCGCCCTCCTATTGGAGGGGCGGACAAGACTCGCCTTCAACCCCTCTCTAACGGCAAGGCAGCCGAAAAATATAGATCTGTTCGTTCTTGCCAAGAACTGAGTGTCGGACCACCGGGCGGTGCGCAAACACTCGTCCCGGCCTGGCGAAATTGACCCACTTCCGTCGGGCGCTGGGTCGATGTCGGAGCAAGAGCGTACCCGTTTCTGCGTGGCCGACGCCGGCCCCGGCGTCAACGTGGGATGACAGCTTGGATTCAGATCTTGCCGGGCTTTCTTATGCATGGGGTAGCAATTGCACCCCTGGCGACAGCTCCGGCGAGCGACTGCGTTGATGCTCAGCCCTACCGCACGCCACACAGTAGAAGGCAGAGCGAACCCATTTCTGCGTAGGCCGTGCAAGATTCACAGCTGACTGGGCGAGACTCTGGGGTCACGGCTTTTGAGAGATGCCGCATCAAAAGCCGTAAGGAACGTCGCACCAGCGCCGTAGGATCTGATAGTCGTTTTCAGGAAGCACTATCAGTCCTCGCGCAGCGGCATCCAGGACTTGTTCGATGTGCCCGGACTGCACTAGGTTGCCGTGTAATCCATAGAAGTACCAGGCGAAAGGAGTGCCTATTTCTCTGTCGAACTGTCTTAGTTCACTGAACAGAAGGTATGGGTCTCTGGACTCACCGCCCTGCACAGCCGAGACGCTGTGATTGTGTCCCCATACCGGAATGAATGAAGCGGAACGACCGCCTCGCGGATCCGTCCAATCCGATGTCTGGAATACCCAACGCGTGCAAACACGCTCGCCGGAAGCTCCGGCGCTCGACTCTGTCCAATCGCAAAAGAATCGAGATTCATTCGACCGTTGCTTGTCGTAGCCAGGCGTGAGTTCACGCAATGTCTTGACGGTGACCTGTTTCGTCGCGAAATCTATTTCGTGCACTGGTTGATCGCCTTCTCGACGGTGGCGATCGACATAGAGCTTTTCCACCAACGAGGTGAAGGCCGCGATATCGAGGCCCTGCCCGAGGCGATACGTTGTAGCTTCGAGGTTTCGGCGCTCAAAATTCTTCTCATATCCGAGCCCAGGCCGCCCGTCTCGAAGCTCATGGACGGTGGCCTCATTGCCCCATCCCCTCCAGGCGGCTTCAGCGAACAGCTCTCGCTCTACAAACAGTTGGTCCTGCCAGATTTCGAACTGGACGAAGTTGGCCTGTTCGCCGCCGCGGTCGTGGACGAAGTAGTGCAGGACGGGCTGGGTCTCAACGAGCAGATATCCCTTTTCTTCATGAGCTCGGCAGATCGACGGCACGTCACCACCAAACTCTTTCAACTGCTGCTCAACCCACTCTCGATAGTCGGGCGCGACCACGGCGCCGTGAGAGTCGAGAATCTTGGCCGGTTGGGCGCAATAGTGATCGCGGCTCGTGACGTACTGCAGGCCCCGATATTCGGTCCGAGAGGCGAACGCCGCGAGCAGCGCTGCGTGGCCATCCATCACCGCGGCTGCGCTGACGATTGTCTCAATGATATCGGTGTGGACGTCATACTCTCGGCGCATTGGGAATCCTGTGCCTGGGCTAGCGCCCTGCTCGGGGCTGCGTCTTTTCAGCCACGAATCGGTAGTACTCGTCGTACGAAATTGCGGCGGTCGGTGCCTCGATCAGCGATCGGCAGAGCCGAATCAGCGCCGCATAGAGAGACGCCTCTTCGCGCGCCAAGCCGCCAGCATCAAGTAACTTCTGGTGCTTGCCTGTTTGCTGAAACCAGTCGAGTTCTGCTGCGTTCCACAAACTTTGCACAAACACGTCAACTTGTTCTGGATGCGAAGCCTCGGTTTGTGCCAAAACGGCCGCTTGAGCGAAGGCCTCGAACTCCTTCGTGGGGCGGCGCAAGATCATCTGGCCCATGTGCTTTCTTTCAGCAGTGTTGCTTTGGATCGGGAAGCGCTTGCGAACGATACTCGCCAAGTGATGCCAAGATTCTGACACCCCCTCCTGGTTACACCCAGGCGGGGCCGCTGTCCCGGCCGGGATGAAATCCGTAACGCCTGCTTGCCTCATGCGGTGCTCCGCCTTTTTGCCGAGTGCCGCGACGATCGCTCCAGGAAAGAGATTGATCTGCGGAACCAGGAAACGATTCGCACACTCGCGCTCAACCTTTACTGGAAATCGTCCGCCCTCCTTCTTTGCGGAGCACAGCACCGAGTCGGTGATCCACGTCCAGCGCATCTGCGTCTCGAAGTCGGCGCCAGGCCAGCATAGGTCGAGTATCGTTCGCAGATTCCGGTGGAATCGGTCGTTGCCATTTCGGACGCATTCCCATGCATAGCGGGCGACAGAATCCAATCTTCCCGCCGGCGTACCATCACTTGCATGGTTTTCCGATGGATGGGGATTGCCTGGCTCTGCGCAGACCAAAACCAGCCGGATCTCATTGGCTCCGGCGGTTGCCCCGCAGAATCCCCTAGGTACGTGCCCGGCATGCGGATCCCAGATGTTCTGTGCGCAAGCTCCCTCCCGGAATCCGACGCACGGCTCGAACGCGGGCTGTAGGAGGCGAAGAACGTCGCTAGTCGGAGTCATCGCGCGTCACCTGCTTGCAACTCGGCCGGCGGGCCTGCACGTGTAATTTCCATCGAACCGCTTCCCCATGTCGAACCGTCTGAGCTTCAGGTCGCCCGTGATCTTTTGCAGCGTGCCAATGCGCGATGGCTTTCCAGACCCGCAGATCTTCCCAATGCCGTATTCGAACTGGATTTCGTCTCGGCTTTCCGAGCACACACTGTACGAAACGCCATCAAAGGTGTAGGTGCTTCCGGGGCTTCCCTTGATCTCAATGGATCCATCCTCGATTCTCAGGAAAAAGCGGTCAGCAAAGGACTCTTCCCCGTATTCGGCATGACCGGAACAGATCAATTCTCGTGCTTCGCTGCCCTGAGCACTGCCAAAGACAACTAGCAGTCCAATCGTCGCAGCAGTCAATCTGACCAGCTTTTGATGTCTCATTGCTCCCCCGCTTGCAGTTCAATGCCCCCAAGTTCGACTGGCCACACTGCAGTTGGCAAGCCTGCTGTCCGCTTGACCCCTTTCAGTAGGTGGGCGAGCTGCTCGAAATCGAGATATTCCGCCTCTTCCAGCCTGTCGGCTATCTGCATGACGACGGCCCAGTTGGCGCGTAGGAAGCGCGTGACCGCAGCCAACATTTGCTTTTTCAGGGTAACGAGTTCGCGCTTGTTGGATTCCATCTCGAGGTCGCTCTTAGGTTCCTCGAAGAATGTAATGTCCGTACGCAAGAGCAAGTAAGGAATTGCCAAGTCTTGCCACACGCGCATATCCCCACCCGCGCCGAATCCGTGTGTTCCCGAGTCGATTTTCTCTGCAACTAAGCCCGCAAGGCAGGTAAACAGCTTCCACTCGAGCAAGTCGTAGGAGAAATCGCCGTTCCTTCCCCCCGGGAATGAGACTTGACCGACCGAGGGAGAAAGCGTGTCGGTATCGATGAACGCGGAAGCGTCCTCCGGGATTCTCGCTCCGAGGGCGTACATCAGCGCATGGCCGGCCTCGTGGACTGCGGTTTGGCGGAAGCCGCCCTTCCGTGGCCGAACGGCAAGTATCTGGTGGTACGGCGTCTCGAAAGCATAGTGGTTAGCTGTCGCCCGCATCACCAGGAAACGAGCAAATAGCGAGAGCGGATGTCCAAACGCCACCATCACCACGACCGACAAAAGGATGAAGGTGATGAGCGATTGTGGATCGCTAGTAGCTAGGGCCATGGCATGCTGCCACCCAAACCAGCACAGCGCGACGCACAGGAACCCGTAACAGAGGGATGCAACGACCTCGCCCAGCAGGACAGATCGTTGAAACGCGGGCATGAGGAACCATGTTGCGGACACAAAGAAGAGCGCAAATCCCACGATCGCAGCTCCAAGCCGCGCGGCGATAGACGTCGCCGTGGTGCCTCCGTCCATCCCGAATGCGAGTGCCAAAAGTGCCGCACCGACGAAACCGAGCACGCCGTGGAAGGCAATTACAAGCGTACGTGTGTTGTCATCGTAGGTGGACCGTAGCCGGTACCGCAACATCACGTAGATGAGCCGGAAGAGCTCGACCAGGCCGCGGCGCCTCAGGGTGTCCCATAAGGACTTGGCGACAATAAAGCGGCCGTACGGCTTTGAACTTGTGACGCGTTCGGGTTGGGTCTCGCTCATCCTGCATACTTTGGCGCCTAGGGCGCCGCACCAGCAATCAAATTATCGATCGTCGTGTGCACCGATTGCCGACGTTCCAAACAGCGGCAGCTGCTCACCGAAGAGGCGTTGGAGGACCGCGTCCAGGGACGCAAGTTGCTCAAAGTCCCCGCGCCGCAATATTCTATGTCCCGAGCGGTCCGCCTTGACTCCGTCCTTGTTTGCTCTGGTCTGACGAGCCAGCCTTTTTCCACCAATGTCAGGCAAAGCCTGCCCAGGCAGCCCCCCAAACCATCGGAACCCACGAAAGTCCAGTTGATCGTCCACAATGATCCAAAGGACGCATCCCGAAGGCTTCTCTGCAAGCTTCAGATTGACGCTAACGTCATTCGTCTTGCCGCCTTCGATCGCCGACTTCAACTGAACGTGGCGAACAACGTTCTTGTAGCTGAACACCACGTCATATCCGCCGGCGTCGAACTCTGAACGGAGCACCTCGACCTCAGCGACGCCCAGCTGCCAAAGACGCCGAAGGGCCTCGCCAACGAAGACGTGCTCAATGATTCTTTCGCGGAGTACCGATTGAACGAAGTGCTGTTCGTTCTGTGCGATCCCGTTTCCTGCGTCTGGCATATCGGCTTCTCCACCTGGCCTGTTCCCGGATAACCCGGGAACATCGCTGACAATGCTAATCGAATGCCAGCGTGAGACTTCTCGCCGGCTTCGATTGAGGCGCAGGAAGACTCGGGATTCACCGCCAAGATGGTGCGCACCACCTCTACTTAGCGAGGGGGCTTCTCACCAGCTGCGGCCGAGCGGAGGATGTAACACTCGCCCTCCACGGTCGTGATCTCACCCGAATCGCTCAGGGTCCAGCACGACGGGCCGGCGCTCTTTACGCCCCCGTCGACGATCTGGATAGGGGGGCGCTTCGGTTCGCTCTGCTGGACAAGGGAGCCTGGAGCGGGAGTCGACTCACTGTAAAGAGTGACAACCGTCACGTTCGGCGTGTCTTTGGATGGTGCTGCTTGCCCATCGGCTCCTCCCGCATACGCAAAGGCGGGACAGAGGCAAAGGGCGGCAAGTGCAGAAAGATGAACTCGTTTCATTGTGTCGATAGTGTGGTTTGACAGTCCGGCCCTTCATCCATATCGGCATGAAGGGGGCGAATCTGGAGACACCCTACCAACGCAGAGCCGTTTTTCTACCCGGTTTATGCACTTCACCCACATTCGAGAGGCGCGGGACCGGGGCACCCCGAAGGAGATTTCCCGCCAAGAAATGTGTGGGGCCTGATCAATGGCCTCAGTGAGCGGGCGCCCTTGTCGTGCTAAACGACCCCACCTTTCGCAGTCAGGCCGTTAATTCTTGCCACCGCAGGACCACGACCTTCCAGTAGGTTTCTGGAGATACGCCGTCGTAGGCTCCGAACGAGAATCCGTCGTTCATCTCAATGAGGGCCGTTTCGCCAGTGTCCAGGACCCCAAAATCGATCACGTAACCTGCCGGTGCACGCCCCTCCACCGTAAGAGCGCCTACAGCGTCACGAATCAAGCCCCCATCCGGCTGAATCGTGCGGTCGCCTCCAAGATCGGCAAACCTCAGCTCCAGCAGCTCACCGTCTGCTACATAGGCACGCCATTCGGAAGCAAAGCGGACCGGGTTGGAAATCCAGACCGGCCTCGATTTAGATTGACCATTGAAGCGCGGGTCGTCGGCAAATTCCGCAACGAAACCGGTAAAGCGCTTCCATCCATCCGCCGGCTTAATGAATAGGCGTTTGCCCGACGCCACCAAGTCCCGTGCCTCGCGTAGCGAGGTCAGCCTCTTCACCTTTCGATACAGGAAGTGCTCGAGACAGGACGGGTAAGGCGTATGGTCGGGCAATTCGACACCGAGCTGCCGTAGCGCGAACTTGACGAAGGGCACCGAACCGACCGCCACGCACCCCTGCCCCAAACTTACTCGACCGCGCTCAACCTGCCCTGGGGAGGCACGCACAACGCTAATCCCACGGCTGATAGCGAGATCAGCCATCAGCTGTTCTTCGCGGTCTAGCGTTCCATCGCCCCTCACTTGCACTAGCAGCCCTTCCGGCTCTTTCACTTACATCGCTCCCCACCAATGATTGAGCGCCAGGCCCATTGCTGGTCACTTAAGTCGCAGCGGCACCCTGATTCTTCGAGCCCGCAGCGAATGCGGTGGCGATCGGCTCCGATTTCTGAGAGACTTTTTGAATACCGCCGGGCAGCCAGCCACTACTGTTCTGGACTCGACGTCACGCGTGACAACGCTTCCGGCCGCAACGATCGCCCCGTCCTCGATGCGTACGCCAGGCATCAAGATAGCGCCCGCCCCGATCCAGACGTTGTTGCCCACCACGATAGGCTTAGCCATTGCGGAAGGATCACGGGCCCGCTCATCAGGGTCGACGTGGTGATAAGTCGTGCAGAACTTGACGCCCGGACCGACAAATGAGCGTTCCCCAATGGACACCATCGCTCCGTTCGCAATGGTGACGTCAACGTTCAAGAACGATTCGGCCCCGATAGAGAGCAGATCAGGTCGCTCGAGGCGCAGCGGCGCCCAGACTGTGCACCTCTTGTGCAAACCCGGGATGGCCCTTTTGAGCACACGACCCTTCTTGTTCTTGGATGCGCCTGAGTTGTTGAAGAAGTGCAAGGCCGCGTCAGGCGAACTGGGTCCGCGTGCCATGAGCCAAAGGTAGCGCATGAAGGTGAACATCGTTCTTCGTCTTTTTATGAAAGGATGGAGACCATTCCAAGGTGGCTGATTGTAGTCGCCGACTCGTTCATGCCCAGGGGGAAATGGCTCGTACTGCCCATGTGGCGCCATCCATCCGCTCGCGCGGATCTTTAGAAACGCACGCGGTCCGGCTTCACGCCGTCAGCGAACATATTGGCCTCAACGTGGTTGATCAACTTGTTTCCCCGCCAGACCTTTGAAAAGCGTTAGCCGGTCTTCCGCATGCTCGGAGCCGCGAGGCGTGCCATCGCATACATGAACAGGTAGTGGAATCTGATCATCTAGGTCGTCGTTGGATGGCTTGTCGACGGAGACGCTCGGGCCGCACGCTGAGCAATCGGCTGTCGGCGAGGCGGCGCCAGATCACGTTATGCCCGCCGCAGCTTCACGATCAAGAAGAGCAGCGCCACAGCAAGTACCCCTGCAAAGGCAAACTTGTGCTCGCAGGCGAACAGAAATGATTCCGTCCCGAAGCCGGTCCAATCCGATGGTCCACCACATTGGCTCGGCAGCGAGAGTGCCTGGGCAATGCCGAAGAGAATCCAGAAGATCAGCAATGGCAGCAATGCGCTCGTCATTTCAAATCACTCCAAACAAACCCAATGTCGAACAGGGACCAGTCGAGAAGCCTGATGTCGTCGGTATCCCACCACGCCAGCCCCCTCCGCCAGGCGCCGCCCCATCTCACGTAGTGGATGGCGAAAGCTGACTGACAGCCCCCGAAAGGTGGGCGATTCGGACGCCTTTCTTCCCATCCAATGTTCCCTTTCGCGCTTTCGCCAAACCAGCCGGCTTCTGGTCGACGTGTTCTTTCGTCGCGCCGGTTAAGCTGACCGGTTTAGCGTCTCGACTTCCAAGCCCTCGGGCCAACCAAAGTTCATCACCCGAAAGGCATCCTCGGTGATCAACTCCGGAGCGACATCCTCGTAGCCTTCATGGTCACGCGGCGTGATCATCACGAGCGCACAAGGTGTCCCCTTGGCGGCGGCGATTTGACCAGCTAACCGCGTGATTTCCGCAGTCCACTCTCGGACCTGCCTATCTAGTATTTGCTTTTGCTGTTCTCTCGTCATCTTCCTTCACCCAAATGTCGGTCATGGAACTCTGAACTCAATCTTTGCCACCCCAGCAACGCTGCTTCTATCGCATGTCGGTCAGATCCATGAAGGGAAGCCAGTTCCGTCAGCGCATGTGCAGCCTCCGGTGAAAGCCGCAAGCTCCTCACAATTCGCCCACCAGCATCTAGCAATGCGCGGTCACGCTTGGCAGACCGCTGAGTGCTCGTAAGCGCTTTACCCTTGGATGGTCGCCCAATCACGCCCTGTACGTTCGTCATAGCGATTCAATCTGGGGTTGGGATCGAGATGTCTTGCAAAGCGACGCCTTGTCAGTCATACGTCCGCTAGGCTCTGAACCAGTCGGGGGCAACACACACCGCCGCAGCCGGCAAAATCCGTTCAGTCGGCCGGAACTCCATTCGGATATCGAGCGCGCAGATTGCCAGCCCAGTAGTCAATAGCTTCGTTGATATCCGTTGCCCGGTCCGGCCATTCGGAGAGCAACTTTGTCTTCAAGGTCACCACAGATCGACACTGAAATTGCCGTGCCGCATTCACCGCGGCTCGCAGCATCTCAAAGCCGCCTGGGCTGAGATCCGGCTTCTGGTTCATTTCTTCCTGTCCTACCTGATTCCAAGAGCGCGCTGGGCCTCATGCAGACTTGCTCCAGTAGCGCTCCGGTAAGTTTTCACCGCTTCCACGCGCTGCCCGTCTTGTAACAGTGCCTTGCAGCGCTCCAGCAAGGCGATCTCGGTAGCTGTCGCCGAGTCACCTTCTGTGAAGGCCTTCTCGTCCATGGCGTAGATCCCTCGCTTAATTGGCGCTCAAACGCCGGTTCATGAGGTCAATATAGCAATCTTTATGTGGGATTCCACACTCAAAATCGCGTGCTGATCAAGACTGATTTGCCGAGCGTGGACGGGGATCGCACGGTCTCAGACAGCTTGCCAGGACGGCAGTCAGAACTTTCGCGTCATGGCCAGTCATCCGCAGATCCTGCTTGAGAATGGCCAACGCAGTTGCACTCACTTTCACTTACCTATCGGTGGTGGTCGTGCCGATTATTCTGAGCAGCATGCTCTGCGTCGGCAGCATCATTCCGCCGCCGCTCGGCTTCATCCGATTGCCGACGGGCGCGATCAGCGCGGCTCTCTTTCGTACCAGGCCTGCTAAAAGTTAGTAGCCAGAACGCCAGAGCGATTCCGCCGAAAATGAGGCATTTTTGAAGGAAGTCTCGCATGCTGTTGGTCAAGTGCTCTGCAGGTCAGCCGTTGGAGCAGGCAGTGCTTGTAATTTCCCAACCGAAATCGTTGTGAGCCGCCTTTCTGACGAGCGAGTAGCGACAGGATTGGGCGTACTTGTTGGCCGAAGCAGTCCTCACGACAACGATGGCCCTATCGGCTTCGGAAGATTGAAGTGTCGAGGTGATCTGGTCGGTTGGTACACCAGTTGTAAGGCTCATGAAGGTCCTTGCGGCGTCTTGCGCTGCCTCCAGAGAACCGGACGGCCCCGAGCTGGGTTGCAGTTGTGCGGACACTGCGCGGGCCTGCGACACGTTCGCTGAAGCTGCGTTGTCGACTACTGCTTGGCCTTGTGCGAGGGCATGCGATGCGCCGATTGCGCAAAAGAGAACCGCAGCCAGCTGAAGTACATTTTTTGAAATCATGGTTAGTGAGTTGGGTTGGAATCCAGGACTGCGCGCCAGCGAGCTGCTTCGGATGCCGACGCGTACGATATGACTAAGGTCGGGAGCGCTGCGGCTCCTGACTTACTGCAGGTCCGTTCGCTCGTGGTCCGAGCACCGCGTACACCTGTATCGCACTTCCGTTACGTCGTATCGACTCTCAATCCTGGCGACTTCTTGAAGCTTATGCCCTAGCAGGAAGCAAAGGATGCGTTTCATGTTCATTGCCCCGTCTGAGATTCAAAGCTTTCCGCGCCGCTGGCCAAGCCATGTACCTCTTGCACCATTTGCAGGTGCAGGGCCTTTTCGTGCGCGTCAGTCAGATCGAAAAAATCAAAAATTCGCAATGCCCGGCCGGATGCCAGAATCTCATCTCGGAGAAGACGTGCTGACGGCGAGCGCTTGAGAATGTCCAGAGCTCGCTCGAGCATTCCCGGGTCCTCCTCGAGGCGATTCAGCTCATCTGGGTGCGAAAGCTGAATGCCAACCAAAATCAAGAGAGCAAGCGAACTAGGCAACCCAATTGTCCGTGCCGCAGCCAGGATCATTTCATCGTGGCCAAGAACCGAGAAACACGCACTGACGATGAACAACGCCATGAACGCAAGCATCAGGCACACCCACCGTGCGGAGCGCTTGGACGCGATGGCATCGATTTCAGAATCTGAGAGACTCGAAAAGCGTGAAGTCATGATTCGCCTGGTCTTTTTACCTTCAATATTTCCGCAACACACGCATGTCGATTAGCGCCTGGCCCACCGAAAACGATCAGTGCGAGCACATGCCGAGTCAGCACATAACAATCACAGCAATCATTGTCGTTCTGCCGGAAGCAACCAGAACCACAAGAGCGTGAATAGCAAAGGCACTCCGAATCCCAAGCAAGCGAAAACATCCCAGCCTGGCGACAACGCGATCGCGGTCCCGCTCTTCCATGCTTCAATCTGCATGGAGAAACCCCATAGGGCCCACGCAAGAAGCGCAACAACAGATGCTACGGTCGCGACAGCCTTCAGAACCTGCACAAAATTTGGCTTTCTATACCCGCGTTGGTAAGCCAACTGTTCGCTCACGGACTGCAATTCACGAGAGCAGCTCGGCATACCGAGACGGGCATCGTCCCGACCTTGGCGCATCAGGTACGCCTCGCGCTCCAGGGAAATCATGTCGTTTCCCGTTACAGAGGCACAGTAACTGCGTTGCTCGACTTTGAGCAGGCGGCTTCGGCAAGCTCAGCACGCATGACAAGCGTGCCGTTAATTTGCACCGAACTGTGTTTCTCAAGCACGCTAGCGGCAACTTTTGTGCAGTTTTTCTTGCCGAGTGGCCAGGTCGTGACGCCATCTTTTGTAGTTCGCACAACCGCCTCACGCCTCACGAGGGCGACTTTGATTCCGTCATGACAAAAGACTCGTGTCCGGCGCCTGGATACGGCCGTCGAATGCGAACTGCTGCGAAGCACTGACGGGCGACTCCAAGACAGCATTGCATTCTTTCGCTGACAACGTCCCCAGATGAATATAAGACGTGCCGCCGTCAACCGACGTGGTGATGGCTGCGTGTGCCGCCGGGCAGAGAGCCAGCGTTGTGAGTGACAAAAGCGAGGCCTTAATCGTCGAAATCATGGACCAACCTTCTCGATGTTGATGTCATAGTCGAACGAAACGGGACTGGCCACCTTCCGTGCTTCCGAAAGGGCACTCCCCACGGCCTGCTCAAGATCCCCTTCCTTGGTAACGGTGTAAAACGTGCGAAAAGAGCTGAGCACCGCCCCGCGTCACTGTCACTCTGATTTGCATAGTTGCTCCCTTTCTCCCCGAAGTTACAGTGAACCGGCCAAGCCAGCTATTCCCTCGATGCGGGGTGCTCCCGCCAATCGCCCGCAGCCCAAGATGCAGATGTAGGGCGCCGGTTGAACAAGCGCAGCGCCACCGAGCTTTTTGATCGCCGCCGCTGCTGAGGCGCGGCCACCCAGGGTCGCAGGCTGGCTTGCCTTCGGTTCACTTGAAGGAGTGCGTCAGATTGATCACAAATGCCAAAATCTCGAAGGCCAAGAGTGCGAAGGCGATCCAATCGGCAACACGGTTGCCATCCCGATTCGCCTCGTTATTTGCACCGAAACTGCTCATTACGATTTCTCTATCACTGGTTGCGACCCTTTCTGGGGGACTTCACGGCGCCTGTTTCCATGCTACGGGGACAGGGCGCCTCGCCAGTTTAACGGGACGGTTGTCTCAGCTTCAGAATCGCAGACGCGACGGAACCGGCAAGCGCAAGCTTCGTTACTCAACGGCGCTGTACCGGCAACAGCGCTTTACCGGCATCGGTCGCGATCCAATCGTTGAGGCCGTTGCACTCCTGTTTTGCAAGCCAGCCCTTTTTCGTCATGCTGGCCAGAGTGGAGCCGTTCGCGCCCAACTCGCTGGCCTGATAAAAGTCAATCGTGCCGTGCTGGCTCGCGAACGCCAAAACGGCCTCCTGCTTGTCTGTCAGTTTCGTTGTCATCGCATTCTTCCTTGACCCGGACGCCACCCAGCCGGCACCGTTTTCTGCAGAGTTCTGGAGCGCCCGGAACTGGAATTGTCCCAGGTCGGTAGGCATTTTCTAGCTGTCGTGACGCAATCGGTAGGAATGCGCCGTTGTATGGGCGTCGAAAACATGAGTGCTCTCGATCCGTCTCTTAACGGCATCATCGCCAGAAACTCCAATCGCGATCTTTGCGGCCTCCGGCACCTCTCCTGGCGCGTCTCGGGATTCCGTTCGGGATTTCGGCTGGCCCTCGCATTTGGTCGACCGGCGGCAGCCACAGCCACGCACGGGGAACCGAATCGGGGGTCGCTTTTCCAATGTCGCCGAGCCATGAACGCTGCACGGTAACTTGAAGAATATTGCGGGGAGCGGCATAAAGATGAGCGCCCCCCGCCCCTATACTTCTTGGGCCAACAGGCTATGCGCCAACCTGCGCCGCCCAAGCGTGGCGCAACAGTTCCCCTGCAGCGCCGGCACAGAGGTCGAGGAACCAAACCCACGCCATAACGGTGCCAATCCATAAGAAAAGGTTGTGGCGACGGAGGTAGGTGAAGGCCGTCAAGGCGACGACCAGAAGCAGGACAATGAACAACATGAGGATTTACTCCAGTTCGGCCCCTGCGGATGCAGGGCGCTCCATTCGTATAGGAAGGCCGAGTGGAGATAATTGGAGTAAGAGCGACGCCTATCGCCCAGGTACCCTACCGATAGGCTAACAACCCGCGGATCGCATCGCCGTCAGAGTACTTGTCCTTTGGCGCCGTACCGAACAAATTTGTGGCTATGAAGAGCGCAAACGCCATAACCGTTTCGGTACGAAGCAAATCGAGGTGATGCGGAATGAAGTTCCACGCAACGATCGCGGCGACACTGGAGGCCGCCACTCCACCTGCGTACATCACAATCCGCTCGCCATCGCGCAAGCGGCAAATACCGGAACTCCACGTAACCGCCGCATGGCACCAGGCCCAATGAAACTGGAATTTGACCGTCTTGCCAAAGATGGATCGACGGGCCATAGCCGATTGGATCTGAGGGGGCA
>CYGL01000181.1_pt1 | contig 33368 bp, 45 predicted proteins | sample 485531 | NCBI WGS metagenome assembly CYGL01 (sample SAMEA3497897, study PRJEB9818) | human gut metagenome | reverse complement strand
TTTTGGGATATTAAAATAACATTAAAAAACAATTAAATAACGAGCCAAAAACTTGACAGGGATAAAATAACACAGTAAAATGGCGCTCGCCAGCGAGCGGCCGAAAAATAACGTCCTCTATTTGTTATTTTATTCATTTCACAAACTTTAGTTTCAGGATTCTGTTATTTTATTTTTGAAAATCAATTTTCAATTTATGAAAATGAAAATGAAAGCTTGATACATCAAGGTTTTGGGAACCTCGCCCCACAATGTTATTTTATCCTCTTCCTTTTGGGCTGTTATTTTATTTTATACATTTCACAAACTTCACTTTTAAAATAACACGTATTTCTTTGTGAAAAAATTCACAAGCAAAATTAAAAAAAGATGAGATTTTTCTCATCTTTTGTTTTTATGATAGTCACTAAATTTTTTTAGCTCTGCGGTGTTAATAATATACTCATTACATAAATCTAATAGGAAATCTTCAAAGCTTTTCTTTTTCGTTTCCCCTTGTTTCCCAAAGTTCTTTCTAATCTTTCATACATTTTTTTATTACTTAAAATAATCATTTAAATTCATTCCTTTCCTTTACTATATATAGTATAACATGGAAGTAAAGGGGAGTCAACCCCTTTACTTAATTTTCTTGATTAAATTTTTCTAATCGTTTTAATAAAATTTTTCCATTTATTTTGGCTACTAATTTACCAATCAAACTATTTGACATAGATAAATTCTTAAATCTAAAATTATAAAAATCGCTTCTGTTTTCTCCTTTTCTAAATTCATAAGCCAGCTTACCATTTGGAATTTGATGATGAAGAAAAATCTTTACTTCTGGAAAACTCTCAATAATATAATAGTTACCATTGTTTACAAAAACATTCATTTGCATTTAATTCATTCCTTCCTTAACTTTCTATAATTATTATATCAAGGAAAGGGCTGTTTGTCAACCCTTTTCTTCAATTTCTTTTATGATTCTTTTTTCGTCCTCTGGTAACATTTGGATAACAGTTTTTACTACTATAGTTTTATCTGTTTCATTACAAACATATAAGCGAGAACCAAAAACCCACAACTTAAATTCATTCTGTTCGTTTTTTGGCGTTTTCTTTCTTACGTTTTTAATTTGAAAATCGTTAAGAATTGCCGAACGAACTTGTCTATTATTCATTTGTTCTTTCGCTACTCTTTCTAAGTAGCGCTCTTTGGCGTGTTGTGTGATAATAACTTTTTTAGTAAATAAAAGCATTTTTTACAACTCCTTTCTATATTCTTATTATATATTATAAGGGTTGAAAAGTCAACCCCTAACCCTCAAAAAACTTTTTAGTAATTTTTTCCTTTACATTAATTTTTTCAATTTTTTCTTTTGCAGAAAAATCTGTAACGTCAATACTGTGGATTCTGTGCTTATCATTGTTACTAATAAAATTATTCGACCCGAAAAAATTATATACTTCTGTTAATTCATCAGCTTCGTTATCCTCAAAAAATTCGATTAGTTTATAATCATATTCATTTTGAATTTTTCGTTTTCTTTTTGCAACTTAAAGAACCTTTATAATATAATTTAACAGCCATGTTATTAGTTAATAAGTTAAATTTCCCAGTATAAACACAAAGTTCCTCCACTCCAATTAGTTTTACTTTCTTTTCTTCAAATGTTTTAAAAATTTGCATTTCGTTCACTCCTTATTCTTTATACTATTATTATAACAGGTGGTAAAGGGTTTGTCAACCCTTTACCTTATATTTTTTAGGACTTCCACCTAAATCTTCCAGGTATCCCTTTTCTTTCATTTTCTTCAATCTGCTGGGGGTCTGACGGTTTGTGTATTTATCAGCAACTAATAAATGGAAATCTTTATTTTGAAAATACTCTTTGCTACCGAAAGCAATTTTTACCACATTGTTAAATAGGTCGTCAATTTCATCATCTGTAATTTTTGCTTTTTGCATTTTTTAGCTTTCTTGATTTCTTTTTGTTCTTTTTCAAAGTCTGTTTTCTTGTCACTTTCAAACTTATCAAATTCTCTTAACTCGATAGCTTCGGCAAGATTCAACTCTAATTTTTCAACCATTTCATCAATTAATTTCCAATCATGAGAAGTAATCTTTTCGCCGTTAGAAAATGTTTCTTGCATATAACACCATTCCTTTCCTTTACTATATATATAGTATAACATGAAAATTTTTTCGTGTCAACTATTTTTCACTTTTTTCCCAAAGATAATTATCACATGCCGAAAAAAGACTTTCCAAAAATTTTAATGCTTCAAAAAATGGTTTTTGCATATAATCTTTATAAATAGGGTTTTCGTCAAAAGGCGTTTCCCAATTAGAAACATAATACACTAATCCTTCCCAATCAGCTTTACCATAAAAATCGCTAATTTCTTCATCTGTAGAATTTTTTAAAATGGTATCAATATCTTTTTTCATTTTATCCATTTTCGTTCCCTCCTTAACTTTCTATAATAATTATAACAGATAAAAATAAAAAAATCAAATAATAAATACATGAGTTTTAGGATATTTTTTCTCATTAAACTTTTAGAAAAAATTTTGATTTTTTTCTTGACATAGACCTAATTTTGTGGTAAAATTTCCGCCCGAAAACGGCAAATTTGCTCACTATTTCACAAGCCTTCAACACAAAAAAAAGATAGCCTTTTAGGCTACCCCAAAATATGGTCGTATAAAAGATATAAACTTCCCCAGCTATAAAGATAAAGAAAAACTAAACCAATTACATTTTTAAAAGTAAAAACAAAACCAACATAAAAAGAAAAGACTGTAGCAATTATTGGCGTTAGAATAAAAAACAATATCATTAGTAGGACAGCCACACCAACGAGCGCCATTATAATTTTTTCTTTCCTCTCTTGGACTTTTCTTTTTCTTTTGTAACTTCTTGTTATTAGCATATAATATCATTCCTTTCTATAGTTATATTATATCAAAGAAAAAGAGTTGTGTCAACTCTTTTTCTTATTTAAATTTTCTTCATTTACAATTCGCCACGCTTGAGGATTGATAGAATAGGCATGGATAGGAATTTCTTTTTCTTGGTTCAATAGACAATGTAAAATTTTTGTTTCATCTATGCTATCCTGTAAAGCAGTATGCTCTTCAATGTAACCTGTATCATTAAACAAAAATTTGTAAGTTGCTTCTGCACCTGTTTGATAATTTCCCTTTTCTGTCAAAAGGTTATGAGTTTTTGCGAACTCTTTGTATTCTGGCGTATTTAATACAGTATAAGCAGCTACTGGATAAATATCAATCAAAAAGAAATTATCAAAGAAATCAAAATCCTTTCCCGAAAAAAAGAAATGAGTTTTTGCAATTACACGAGTGTCAAAACCTAAGTTATAAGCACCAATGTAAGCAACATTATATTTTTTACAGTCTTTTTTAAGTTGTCCGATAATGTTCGCCCACTTGCTAACAATGATTCTTTTTTCAAGTAATTTTGTAAAATATATTTTTCCGTCAACTACATTTTCATCAATTAAGAAAGCACGCTTTTTATTCAATGCTTGAAATTTGAATTGTTCTACCATGTAAGAACGTTCTACTAAAATATTTCCCTTTTTGTCTGAAATAGCCCAACCAATATCGAAAACTGATTGATAAGGCATTCCCTCGCCTTCTTTTGTTGTTTCAGTATCTAAAATCAAAAATGTTTCTTGCATGTAATTTTCCACCTTTTTAATAAATTTATTTGTTCCTTAACTACTATTTAAGTATAACAAAAGGGCTTGAGCTTGTCAAGCCCTTTTACTAACTTATTTCAATTTGTAAGCTACTTTTTTATCCTTTACAACTTTTTCAAATTCTTCGTTGTCGACTAATGGTTTCATGATTGCCGTCAATTTTTGAGGTGTAGCGCCAACAAGCCCAATTAATTCAGAAATTTCGTTCAGTGTTAAGGCTGTTTCTGGTTCTAGGTCAAGAAATGCTTTTCGTACTTTGTCCATATTTTCAGCTTTTTCTTTTGCTGTTTTGCTTACGCCTTTTTTGCCACGTTTTGCCTTGTCTTGTTTCACTTGTTGGGCGTGCATAGCTTCCAATTTGTTTAGTAATTCAATATCAACTTTTTCAAATAATTCAGTATTTAAAAATGTTTTATCCTCGATTGCTTTGCTTACTACTTTAACTGCTAATTCCAATGCTTGTGCTTTTGTGATTTGTTTTTCCATGATAAATTCCACCTTTTTAAAATATTTTTTTGTAACAATTTCTTATTACATTCTTAGTATAAAACATTTTGATTTGTTTGTCAAGTGTTTTATACTAATTTCTAACAAGAAATTTTTGTTGTTTTCTTTATACTCTTATTATAGAGTATTGAGAAAGGCTTGTCAAGCCTTTTCCCAATTTTCTTTTAAGAAAGTAACAACGCTATAACTTGTGATAGTTGTTAAGGCAATAAGTAACAAGCTTTGAATAGAGAAAAAACCGGTGTACAAAATAGCTTGATAAGTAAAGTAGAATGGTACTAAGATACCTCCTGCAATTAAAATTCCTACAAAAACGATTAATAATACTAATTCTGATAATTTCATTTTAAAACTTCCTTTCCTTTTCTATATATTAAGTATATCATTGTTAAAATGTTTTGTCAATACTTTTTGTTAAATAATTTCAAATTTTCTATTTTTAAATTCTTCTTTGAAGTCTTGAACGGCTTGTTCATAAGTATCACCTTCAACAAAAATTTCTTCAATTTTAGGATAACCACTATCCAAATTAATTTCATCTAAGAATTTAACAAGTAAAATATATTTATTCATTTTTTTCATTCCTTTCCTTATCTTGATTCTATTATAACACGACTTAATTCATCTGTCAACACTTTTATCATTTTATCAGCTTTTTCTTTTCGGTCAATTTCTTTTTCTCTTTGGTTCTTTCTAGCAATCAATTTCAATCTTAAATATTTATTTTTCATTTTAATCGTTCCTTTCTATAATTCTATATTAACAGAGTTTAAAGCTTCTGTCAAGCATTTTATCAAATTTTTTGCATTTTCTGGTGTCAGATAAACTTCTGAATAAAAATCTTTCTCATCATCAGTAACTAAGATAATTCTAGGTACTTTATTAGTTGAAATATTAATTTTACAATTATCTATATCATTAGTTTTAATAGTTTTATCATATTTCATTTTTATTCCCTCCTTAACTTTCTATAATTATTATAGCATAGACCAAGAGGAAAGACAATAATAAAACACTGTAATTTTAATTAGAATTTTCTCATTTTGTATGAGAGATGAAAGCGCTTTCATTTTATGGTTCCCTCCCTGTTTGCGGGGCGTTCTCACCTCTCCTTATATTTATATTATAGCAGAAAAAATAAGCCAGTCAAGGCTTATTTATAAGTTTTCCCATTTTTTTCTTTGTTCTCGATAGGTTTTTGCTGTTTGCTCTTCAGTATCATGATGAGCAACCATGTTTGCGCCGATGTTAGTTCCTTGAATTGTTTTTGTTTGTTTAATTTGTGCTAATTCATCTAAGTTTTTTTGCGAGTATTTTTCAACAGTTTTATATAAACTAGCCTCATTTAAAATTTTAATAACTTTTTTTCGTTTTAAGAAGAAAGTTTTGTATTCTTCTTCCTCTAATCTGATAAGCTGAATTATTAAATTATCATTAAGCCAATCCAACCTTACCTTTAAAACATTATAGCCAAAGCATTTTTCAGGACTTACCTCAATCAATTTTACATCGTCTTCTTTTTTATAATAATATTTTTTGATATATTCTAAATCATTCATTCTTGTCACTCCTTATTCTTTATATATTTATTATAGCATGAGTTTTGGGACAAGTCAACAGAAAAACGCCAAAATAAATAAAAAAAATTTTCTATGTAAGCGCTTTCATTTTATGGTTCTCTCCCCCTTACAAGTTCAGTATAACAAAAAAATAGGGGTTTGTCAACCCCTATTACTTAAATTCATTATATAAATTTTCTAATTCAATTTCTTTCTTTTTCTGTTTCTCTCTATCTTCCACACAATAAAACATATCTCTTACAAAAGGTAAGTCAATCAATCTGAGATTTCCTTTTTTATATTCTGATAACATTAATAAATTTTCTTTTTCTGTATCTTCTTCCCACTTATCTGTATAATGGTATTTTTCAGAATAAATGATTTCTACTTTCTTCTTTTTTGAAAACATTTTTTTCTTTTCGATAAAATTCATTAGTGAGATTTTAAATAAGTTTGAACGCCAATCTCTAGTAATAAGGACATTTTCAATTATAAGAAATTTATAGCCCTCTATCTCTTCATCTAATTCTACTATCGCAGTTTTTTCATCTAATTTCTTGATATATTCTTTTTGTTCTACTGTAAGCATTTCATTCACTCCTTATTCTTTATATTAATATCATAACAGAAAGAGATAATCCTGTCAAGGATTATCTTCTTAAAATTTTCCCAACAAACACATCTTGCCTTATTTGTTCGGCTTGTTCAAGATATATTAATTCAAATGAATTTTTATAGATACGATAGTTTTTTGCATCTAAAGTCTTTTTTGTTGAGAAAAAAATATCTAAAGCATCTTTTGAAGCATCTGTTATATCTTCATCATAAAAACCTTCTCCCAGTTGCTCTTTTATATATTCAGCAAAATCTTTATAAAGCGTTGTAATTAAAAGATGATGGTTGTGTAAACGTTTTTCGGTTCTTTCAATTTCTTTTTTCATTTCGTCAATTTTTTCTTTCATTTCTTTTTCTAGCATTTTATTCACTCCTTATTCTTTATAATATAATTATATCACAGTTATAGGATAAGTCAATAGAAAAGCGCCAAAAAGTTTAAAAATATTTTTTCAATGAAAGCGCTTACATTTCTTTCCTCTCTTGGTACAATATTATTATAGCACAAAAAAGGACTTTTGCAAGTCCTTTATACTAATTCTTTACCAATAATATTTCTGTTTAATTTATCAATTTTTTCTTTCATTTCTTTACTATCTAAGAATTTATTTAAGTTTTCTTCATTAAAATTTTTAGATAATTCAAGAGCTAAAATTTCGCTATCTTTTAATGGATAATTATAATTATTTATCCTTCCACCGTCAACAGAAAAACATATTTGTTCGTTGGTGTCAAAATCTATTAAATAAATATCTACAATCGAAACATAGTTCCAATGAAAAGAGCCAGCCGAACCAGCATTATATAAAATTTTTTCTGTTGTTTCTTTATTTGTTCGAAACATTATTACTTTGGTAACTCGATTATTTATTGTTGTCACCGTTCCTTGTTTATTCATTAGTTTTGGGTCGTGATTATATATTTTTCTTCTATACCACGCCTCATGGATACTATAACCAATCATAAACAATAAAGAACCTGCACAAAGAATTAATACAACAACCCATATCACAAAACCTACTGTGTTTGACATTTTAAAATCATTCCTTTCTTTTAACTATAATTAGTATAACATGGTTAGAGGTTGATGTCAACCCCTAACACTTATCTTTTTCTTTCCCAGAAGTATTTTTCAAGAAAATCACAAAAATCTGTTTTTTCATCAATTTTCCATACTATTTTAATTTCGTTCGTATTATTAAGCAAGCAAAATTCTTTCAGTTATAAAGCCAAGGAAGTCATGAAATTTATTTGTATCACTTGCTCGCTGTTTATTTCTAAAAAACTTCTTAGGAAGTTCTACATAACTACATCTTTCAGGTAGCCAGCTAGTATAAGCTTTTAAATATAAACTTTTTTTGTTTTCATTCCAAAACATTTCTTCATTGTATTGTGACTTTGTTATTACTTGTATAGGATATTTCTCATTAGTTTTTAAATTGACTATTTCAATAATCTCCATCATATATTATCATTCCTTTCTATATATTTAATATACCATAGTTTCGGGATAGTGTCAATAAATATTTTCATTTAACCATTTAACAAAATCATTATAGACTTGATGAATGTCAAATCTATTTTGAAATTGCATACTAAAATCATATTTGTTCCGTAACCACTCACTAAGTGCATAGCTATCAACTAAAGGGCTAGTAAGCTCTTTCTTATATTTAGATAGGTACTTTCGTTCTAGTTCATATTCTAAAGCAAATTCTAAAATCTCGATAGCTTCAAGAGTTTCATTATTCATTTTGAATACCTCTTTTCAATAGGTTTTAGGGCTATTCATCTAACCCCTATAAATAGTATAATATATAAAACCCTAATTGTCAAATGGTTTTTAACATTAGACAAAATATTTATATACACATTATGTATGTATATATACATTTGATAACAGATGTTATTTTAATAAACTATCGAGAGATGTAAGCGCTTACAAAAGATTTACTTAAACAGATGAATTGAAAGCGCTTTATTTTACGTTCTAAGAGCTTTTCATATTATTTGGCATAATTATCTATTAAGCATTATAAAGCCCAAGAGAAGAGCAAAGAGGTGTATTGTGGGCGCTATTATTGTCTTTTATTAAGGTGCTGAAATAAATAGTCTTATATAAAATAACATTCATCAGTTATTATAACAAGTGTTATGTTTGGTAGCAGAGATGAGATGAACTAATACATTGTGAAACATTTCACACATGTACAATCATTCATATAATAATTTATTCATATGTATAGATGAACAGATGTACATATATTCATATGTACTCACTGCTAGTCTGTGAGCATTGTCACAGATGTAAGCGCTTACAACTCATTGACGCAAGGTGTCAAGCAAAGATACTTGGCGCACATATGTTCGGCTTGTTCCCAGCAACTTGATGAATAACAAAGGTTATTTAATTTTATAGTTCGGCATTTAAAATAACAAGTGTTATTTAAACACACTTAAATACTTGAACAGATGTACATATGAACATATATTCATATATTGTGGCAGTAGCTACAGATGGACTAGACCAATCATAACCCTAAACGATTGTGAAATATTTCACAAGGATTCCACTCAACGTTAGAAATTAGTTGATATTATTAAATAACAAGTGTTATTTATGGTGGCAGCAACGCAGATGAGCGTTATTTAATAAATAAGGGAGTTAGTGGTAAGGGATGCACAGGTCGTTATTTAATTAGGTCAATAAGTTTTTACAAGAGTAGTAAAAGGCTTGTTGTCATTAGGGTTTGGGCGTTTTCAGGAATGGAATTGAGATTGGAATTGGATTTACGATTGTTATTTCAGCCCATGGGGGTTGGGTTAATGCGGGTCTTACAGGCTGTTATTTTTTCTAAAATAGCTTTTAGTGGGGATGGTTTTGGGATTTGTGAAAATATTCACAAGTCAATCAGGGAAGCCGCGGCAACAACACTTAATCAGAGCTTCAAAATTGAAAATCGCATGGCTGTCTTTTTTCTACGGCGTCTCACGGTTGGGGTAGATTTATCTATAGTTCTGCCCAGTTTTTATATTGATACCAGAGTAAATGTAAATAAAGGAGGAGTTCGACATGGCAAAACACGTCATAGAAGAAGAGCTTCTGCATGGTTCGGGCTTTAACGTCGTAACTAATGGAGAAGTAGAAATTACAGCTGATAACGCCGAGCGGATTTTAAAATTTATTACCGATGGCACAATTGATATTGACGTTATTAATCATAATATTAAATTTAGCTCTCGAGTTCCAGTATTCACAACATTAGATTGGTAAAGGAGGATGTGAATAAATGATTAAGTTTCACAAGGTTAGCGGCAAGCCCGCTAAAGTAGAATCTGGCGATGAAAATATTTGGTTTTCTTATCCAAATGGTATTTATGTTGCTGACAACCAAGGTAATCCACGATTAATTTCCCCAGGGAAAATGGTTGGTGATGCTGTTCCTGTGGGAGTACCAAATGAGCCAGGTCTATTTTATTATAATAGATCAAACAAAAAAATTATATTTCCACCGCAGAAAAATGGGTTGAAATTGGCACCGGCAGTATTCCAGGAACAGGTGGAGGCAGCAACATCGCAGGTAATGTTTTAATCAATGATACTGCCGATAATTATACCTCGGTAGATGTTGAAGGTGCCCTTGCCGAAATCGCCGAAAAATTCCCATGGTATTTTGGTAGAATGCAATTAAAAGATTTTAATGGTGACGTTAATACTCTATTAAAATCCACTGAAAATTATATTACAACTAGCGCCGCAAATCGCCCCAATGGCAAAACAGGTTGGCTCATCCAACGTAAGGCTTCTAATAACAATACTTATGGATTCGTCATTGGTGATGATGGCACGGCCCAAACAAGGGTCAACGATAGGTTCACCCCACTAGCGGCCCAATCGGACCTCGCCAAACTACAAAATACTGTTGATTCCTCTCTTGGGGAATTAAAGGTAAATGTAGGAAAAGGATTAGCTTCTGATGGAAAGACATTGGCAAATGGCCAAACTATTTCATTAGCGCAAGATATTTTAGATAAAATTGATGCGGCCGGAGCTGGAGCTAATTTTGTTAAAAAAGCTGGAGATACTATGACTGGTTCTCTAGTAATGAAGGCTGGTTCTGGACAGGTTTCTCAAGTACAATTTAGTAGTACAGGTTCTGCTAATAATGTAGCAATATTGGATGATCCAAGAGGTACATCCAAGAATTCTACTTACGGAGGAAAAGAAGGCGGTTCTCGTTTTAGAATTGCTAATGTGAAAAAGAATTTTGATATTATGTCGGCTTATAGCGATGGGTCCGTTGATATTCATGCAAATGGTCCTCGTGCGGTATTTGGTAATGCAAGTACTAATGGACGAACTACTATTTTGAATAATAATAATAATGGTGGGACTTCAGTTGATATCGTTGCGCCTTTTAGTGATGTTCCATTATTTGTTAAGGGTAAAAATGGACAGCTAGCATTATAAGGTTAATGGTGGAATGAATAGTTTGCTTTCTGGTAACAGTAGCAGTGGTCGTAAAAATTTACGTATTGCTGGTATGGGAAGCAATTCTGAATTGGCTACATTATATTTTGAAGCATGGAATACAAGAGCTAAAGGTAAAATTCATTCTGGTTCAGCTATTAATGTTGGTTTTAACCATGAAACTTCTAAGGGTACTGGTGATGGGGGTGTATGTTTACGTATCTTCCCAAGAAAAGCTGGGCTTAATGGTGAGGCAAAACGCTTTGAGAAACTATGCTGTATTATATTATGAGCAATATAGTCAAACTTTAGTCGTTGACTCATTCAAGGGTAATGCAAACTTTACAAGCAATGAACGTAATAATTTTGTACGTTTATCTTCTGATGGTTTTATTACACGTTCTTCTGTAAAATATAAGAATCCTATTAAGAAATTTGAAGAAGATGCTTTATCAAAAGTTAAAGAAGTTACACCTGAATTATACGCTTATAAAAATGATCCAAATCAAAGTACTCAATTAGGATTTATTATCGAACATGGTCTTCCCCAAGAGGTAGTAGAAATGGAAGGGCGAGGCGTGAACGCTTATGCGCTGACAGCTTATTTATGGAGAGCGACACAACAACTGTCTCAAGAAGTAGATTCATTAAAAGAAGAACTAGAAAACTTAAGAAATAGTTAAGATTAAAAAGAGAACTTGAAAAAGTTCTCTTTTTTTACTTGACATTATTTAGTCTATATGCTATAATATAAATATAGAAAGACATAAAATATTGGAGGAATAATTATAGATGGCATCATTACAATTAAATAATGCTTTACAAACCTATGAAGAAAGATTAGAATGGGTTAATAAAGAGATGAAAAGAATTGGAGAAGATAAATTAACTCCATATCAACGAGATAAAATTGCTACATATTTAATAGATGGGACTAATCCAGAATCTCGTGGAGAAATTATTACCGCTAATCGTTTAGTTACAGTAAATAAAAGAGAAACTTCAAGAGAAGGATTAATGGAAAAACTTGAAGGAGGAGAAAGTGCCTTTCATCAATTAATTAAACAAGATAAGAATGTAATTTTAACACCAAAAGTAGAGATAACAGAAGAAGATATTGCGGAAGTACCTGGTTTAGCACAATTGAGAGAAGAAATTGATAAATTACAAAAATATTTAGACGAGAATCCTGACATGCCTAAAAAATTAGCCGGAAAAATTAAACAAACTATTATTGAAATGCGTAGAGACCAGTATGTCCTTAAAAATTCTCATCGTCAGCCAATTTTTGGAAGAGGTAATACAGGAAATATTGAACAAGATATTCATTATGATACTATTAACCTACAACAACGAGATCAAGTATTATCATTATTAATCAACTATAGTAGTTTAAAAATTGAATTTAAAGATAATAATGATTCAGATATTAAATGGATTTTAGAAGATCTTGATAGATTAATTCAAAAATCTCTTGCTGAAAAACCTACTTTACTCTATATTTTAAATGAAAAAATTATTGGGTCACGTAATGATGAAATAAGAGAAGGACTTATTGATATTTTTGGAGTAGATCATACACAAGAATATATTTCATCTTTATATAGAAATAAAATCCCACAAATTATTGCAGATGCTGCAACAGAAGAGTGGATTGATTATATGTACATGAACAAACTTAAGGGAACTTACAAACGTTGTTCTCGTTGTAAAGAAATTAAATTAGCAAATAATCGTAATTTTAGTATTAATAGAACATCTTCATCACAGTTTTATTCAATTTGTAAAGAATGTCGTAACAGCAAAAAATAACGAGGAGTTACTAATATGACAAATAAGAAACGGGTAATTTTGGATACAAATATTTTGATGAGTACAAAAAGAATTAGCAGTTTAATTGAGGAATTCAAAGATTGTGATTTATTAGTTACACTTGGAACTCTAGGAGAGCTAGATAGATTAAAAACCGCTGAGGGTCAGCGAGGGTTCGAAGCTAGAAATGGCTTAAGAATGCTGCGAGAAAATGAAGATTTATTCACGATTATCGATACAGAAAACCCAGAAAGACCCTCTTATGATAAATCAACTGTAGATGGAGATATCATATTCTTGGCGCAAAAAGAGAATCGTTTGCTTTCCGAGATCGAGGTAATAACTAATGACTTGTCCATGGGAACAGTGGCTAAAGCAAATAGAGTTAATGTACGAACCTTCTATGAAGATGCCGATAAATATCGAGAAGGATATACAGTTGTTGATGTCTCCGATGAATTAGAAGATGATACAAACGCAATGCTATTTGCCCTAGCTAACCAATATATTTCCTCTCTTGGGTTATTAGAAAATGAATATTTGGTATTAGAAAAACATGGAGAACCTTACTTCTTTGTTGTAGAAGAAGGTCGTGCCACAAAAATCTTTGATAATAATCCAGTAAGACACAATAAAGATATTAGAATATGTTCTTCTGAATTTGGCACTTTAAATCCTAAAGAAAAAGATTATGCTCAGTTTTGTGCTTTTGATATGTTAGGTAAGCATGATATTTCACTATTAACTGGTCCTGCAGGGTCAGGAAAAACTTATTTAATGCTTGCAAAACAATTTGAAATGCTAGAAAAAGAAGAGATTTGCAAAATTACTATATTTGTCAATCCAGAAAAGGCTCGTGGAGCTAAAACACTTGGTTTTTATAAGGGAGATAGAAATTTAAAATTGATGCAAGAATCTATTGGAGGGATCTTAGCTTCAAAAATTGGTGAACGAGAAAGAGCAATTGAATATATTGAATCTGGGCTTATTGAAATTATTCCTATTTCAGATATTCGAGGTTATGAAGTTACAGAAAATTCTTCTTTATATATTACAGAAGCTCAAAATTTAAATAAAGATTTAATGCAATTAGCTTTACAACGTGCTGGGGAAGGAACCAAAGTCTTTATTGAAGGAGACCCAACTACACAATTGGATTCATGGGCTTATGAAGGCGATAATAATGGTATGCTTAAATTAATTGAAGTTTTTGCTGGAACAGAAGTTTTTGGCAATATTCATTTAAGTAACATTTATCGCTCACGTGTTGCAGACCTAGCAGAACAAATGACAAAATGATATAAGACATTATGTCCAGCTTTCAATTATTCTGAAGCTGGACATTTTTATTAAATTAAGGAGGTTTAAAAATGGCTCAGGAAGAAAAACAAAAGTCAGTAGTAGAAATGCAAGCAGAAAAGATTCACTGCGAACATTGTAATAGATTTTATCCTGCAAAGGATTTTTATAAAGATAAAAATGGAGACCCAATGAAAAAATGTAAGAAATGTATGGCATCTCTTATTGATTTAAAATCTCCATCAACAGTAATGAAGATTATGGAAGAAATTGATATTCCATATATTCCAGATGAATGGAATTCATTAAGAGAACGATATGAATTCTCAACATCTAAAGATGGTAAAACTATTCGTAATAAAAATGCAAACCAATCTGTCTTAGGACGTTATATTGGTAAAATGCGATTAGAACAATATAAAGGTTACAAATTCTCTGACACTCCTCAATTTATGGAACAACACGACCAAGAGAATTCAACAAAAACGTGATATACTTCATCAAAAACTGAAGGATTTATTAGACAAAGGTTATGAATCCTGATACTAGCTATGACAACTAATGGCAGGAAGAATTGATACAGAAGATAGAGAATCCTGACATTAACTAAGACTACAATAAAAAGATTAAAGATTAAATGGGGGACTTTATATAATGAAAGAGAATTAATTCAATTAGAAACTTTTTATGGAGAAATGCACGAATCTTATGATATCACTTCTGCTTCTCATGAAGATTACTTAAAACAAATCTGTAAAGTTTCTCTACGTATGCACAGTTTAATTGATTCAGGAATGTATGATGAATATCAGAAATTATCTAATACCTATGATAAAATGATGAAATCTGCTAAATTTACTGCCTCCCAAGAGAAAGAAGAAGATAAATTCATTGACAGTATCTCTGAAATGGTGCGTTTATGCGAAGAAGAAGGGTTTATTCCTGTTTATCATACAGATGAGCCACAAGATATCGTAGATGTTACATTGCGAGATTTCACAAACTACGTACGTAATTTAGTTGAAAAAGAATTAAAACTTAGATTACTCTAATTGAAAAAAGGCTTAGAACAAATTAAATTAGGTACGAAGAAAAAGAACAAATGTCTGCAGATGATGCTCTGTTTGTGGAAGAGGACATGGTGTCTGATGATGATTTATTGTTTGAAGCTGTTAATACTGAGGTTCTACCAGAACTTACTGATGAGGCTAAGTTATTGGGGGTAGAACTTGATGGCGAAGAATAAAAAACATGAAGACAAAAGTACAACTCTTATTGATATTAAATCAGATTTTATTAACTCTAAAAAAAATCGAGAAGTATTCTTAACAGAAGAGAGGGTGCGCGCAAGCATTCCCACTTTTACAGAATACGTCTCCTTTTGGAGAGAATACCCAGACATGTTTATTGATATGATAAAGGGCCCAGATAGCAAATTTAATTTTTTCTTTTACCAAAGATTATTTTTACGTGCTGCTATGAGGCATAAATACTTTTTTGGTACTTTTACACGTGCCTTTTCTAAATCTTTTTTGTCTGTTATGCTGATGATGGAAAAATGTATTTTATATCCAGGAATTAAAGTATTTATTACCTCTGGTGGTAAAGAACAGGCTGCTGGTATTGCTGCAGAAAAAATTAATGAAATCTGTGATATGATACCATCAATTAGAAAAGAAATCAATTGGGCGCCAGGGCAAACGAAGCTTAATGGTAAAGATTATGTACAGGTCGTATTTAAAAATGGAAGTCGATTTGACGTAGTAGCAGCTAAAGAAAGTTCTCGTGGTGGACGTCGACATTCAGGACTTATTGATGAGGTTATTTTGGTTGATGGAGAAAAATTCTCACAAGTTATTTTGCCTATGATGAACGTATCTCGTCGAGCTGCTAATGGACAAGTAGATCCTAATGATAAAATGAATAAATCTCAAGTTTATATCACCAGCGCAGGCTTTAAAGATCATTTTAGTTATCAAAAACAAATTCAGCTATTAGTATGGCAATTAATTAAACCTGGTACCGCTATTATCATGGGAGGAACTTGGAGGACTCCTGTTAAAATGGGATTATTAGATCCAGGTTTTGTCAACGATCTAAAGTCTGATGGTACTTTTGACGAAGTATCATTTAACCGAGAGTATGAATCTGTTTGGGCTGGCTCTGCAACAGAATCATTCTATAATGGAGACGTTTTTGATAGATGTAGAATTTTAAAACAGGCTGAATTTACAAGAAGTGGTCGAGGAAATGATGAAGCTTATTATGTACTTGGAGTCGATGTAGGTCGTAATGGTTGGCAAACTGTTATTACAGTAGTTAAGGTAAATCCTCAGCGTAATGGTGTAGGAATTAAATCTGTAGTTAATATGATTGTTATTGAATCGGAGCATTTTGGGATTCAAGCTAATGAAATCAAACGTCAATATTTAAATTATATGCCTCGCTATGTTGTAGTCGATGGTAATGGTTTAGGGATTGGATTAGTCGATTATTTAGTTATGCCTTCTTCGGATAGTAAAACAGGAGAAAGTTTTTCTGCTTTTGAGGTTGTTAACGATGATAAAGGTCTTTATAAAAAAATTGATAATCATGGCGATAGCTATGGTAAAGTTTTATGGATTGTTAAAGCCGACTCAGAATTAAACTTTGAGGGTTATACTGCACTACTTCAACAAATGGGTTCTGGTAAAATTCGATATTTACAAAACGAGCGTGATGCAAAAGGTGATTTAGAAAGTAAAAAAGCGTATAAAACAATGTCAGCAGGACAAAAAGCTGACGCTATTAGACCTTTTGTATTAACGTCTACACTAAAGAATGAAATGATGAATTTAACTAGACCTGAAAATAATAGCACTAAATTTAGCTTAGATAGAATTAACAAGGGAATGGGTAAAGATAAGGTTTCATCCTTAATGTATGCAATTTATGTAATTAAGTTACAAGAGGACAAAGAACGAAATAAGAAGAAAAGTAGTCTTGCTAACTTTGCATTCTTTAACTAACGAAAAGAGGTGGAACAATGAGTACATTTTCTGGAGTAAGTAGAGGACATCTAAGAATTCGTCATATCTTAGAAGAAAATGGTTTTAATTGGGAAGAAGAATACAGTTTTCCTGATTTAGTCGCTTCTAGCGGCCGCCAATTAGCTTTTGACTTTATGGTAATGGACGACGATGGAAATATAGATTTTGCTATAGAAGTCAATGGTGAGCAACATTATGAACCAGTTGCTGCTTTTGGAGGAAAAAATAAATTTAAACGTCAACAATATAACGATCATCAAAAACGGTTATATTGTCATAATCATGGTATCCCATTAGTAGAAATTCCATATTGGGAACTTGAAATTGTTGATATTGGATATCTTTTGGAAAAAGCAGGTATATAAAAACTAGAGTCCGATATTGCATAATATCGGTCTTTAATATATAGTTTTATAAGGAAAGATTTCATTTTCCAAGAGATAAAATAGAGAAAAGGAGGAATATAATTCATGTTGGACAAATCAAAAAGACAGAGAAGAAAGCCAACTCCAGTCAAAAAAGAAGAAAGAAAACTTTACGAAAATAAAAAACCTTCAGTAGATTTTTCTTATTATGCTGACAGAAGCTTTACTAATTTTGGCTTCGGGTCTTATACTTCAGAATTAGGAGAATCATTTGTAACAACTGACGACATTCGTAAAGCTTTGGATAAAGCTTTTAGACGAAAAGATGTTAAAGGCATTAAAACTTTGTCAAGACATTTTTATAGAGTTTCTGGTGTGTATTCTCGTGCGGCTGAATATTTAGCTTACCTTCCAACTTATGATTATATGATTACTCCTCGTGTAGTAGGCACAAAAATTAATGAAGATACTATTGTACGAGAAGTTGTTAATCAACTATTGTTCTTAGAAAAAGCAAAATTAAAGCAATCTCTTCAATCAATTTCCTTAGATGTTATTGTAGATGGAGTAGCTTATGTATATTTTAGACGTAGAGGGAAACAAGCAGTTTTTCAAAAATTGCCAACATCTTATTGTAGAACCAGAAGTGTTCTAAATGGATTCCCTACAGTAGAATTTAATTTAGATTATTTTGAACAATTTGGAACAGAAGAAGAAAAAGCTATTAAATTAAATAACTTCCCACCAGAAATTGTACGTGAATATAATATTTGGAAAAATGATAATCATCGAGGAAGAAACAGTTCTAAGAGACGTCAAAATCAAAGTTTAACCAATTCTGGTACATGGATCTTGTTAAACCCAGATACTTGTACAGCTTTTTATTTTAGCCCTTCATTGCAACCTGTACTAGCTAATAGCTTTTTTGCTATTTTAGATGTAATGGAACTAAAAGGAATTGAAAAGAAAAAAGCTGAAAATGAACTATATAACTTAGTAGTTCAAAAATTTGGTTTCTTGGATGATGGAGAACCTATCTTAGAATTACCTGAAATGCAAGCTTTCCACGAAAGTGCCAAAAAAATCTTTGAAAACAGTAACCAAACAGACTTACTTACTACTCTTGGAGAAATCCAAAATGTTAACTTAAATGAGGCTGCTGCTGATCCGATTGATTTTGAGCCTTGGACTAAATCTATCTATGCAGAACTTGGTGTTTCGCCACAATTGTTCTCTACAGAGGGTAATATGGCTTTAGAGAAATCTGTGAATATTGATGAAGCTATGATGTTTACTCTTGTCGAAAAATACCAAAATTGGTTAAATTTCTTATTAGATAATGAGTTCTTAGAAGATGATTGACGATATGTTTGATACATCACTTTGGTTTCCACCAATTACAATTAATAATCGTAATGAATTTATCTACAAAATACAAAGATATGGCAACTTTAGGATATTCAAAATTATTGCCAGCTCTTTCGCTAGGTCAATCACAACTAGATATTATGGCTTCACCTATCTTTGAAAATTCTATTCTAAACTTAGGAAGTATTATGAAACCATTACAATCATCACATACAGCATCAGGAAAATCTAATTCTTCAGGTTCAAGTAGCGGTGGTAGACCACCATTACCAGATTCACAAAAATCTGAGAAAACAATTCAAAATGCTGGAGGATAAGGAGGAAATAAAAATTGAAAGATGAAAGACTATTATTTTTTACAGACATTCAATTCTTAGAACCTGTCGCAATTGAAGAAAATCCAATGCTTTCTAAAGTTAAAATTAAAATTGCACAGTCAGGAATTAATAGAAATGGATACGACATTCCTAAAGCAGTATTAGAAGATGCTGCAAAAACAAGCTTAGGTCTGACACCAATTGTTGCTTATTATAATCAATACAAAGGAGATTTTGGTGAGCATGGAACCCAAGCAGTATATAATCAATTAGGAGAATATGTAACTACAGCTGATACACAAGCAGTAGGTGTAATTCCAGAAAATCCTATTATTTATTGGGACGAAGACAATTACTTAGTAACTTATGGCTATTTATGGACAAGTCGATATGCAGAATTAATTGATGCATTAGATGGACGTCCTCAATCAATGGAATTAAGTTTTGAAAATACAATTATGCACCAAAAGGGCAGAATTATGGAAATTACTAAGACTGCTTTTGTTGGTTTATGTATACTTGGAAATGATGTTACGCCTGCTTTCGCTGATGCCTCTATTGAGGGAGTTAATTTCTCTTATCAACCATTAACAGAACAGGAAGATAAGGTAGAAGAAGGAGTAGATGAACTTATGGACGCATTAAAATTTGCCCTAGATAATAACTTTGATGATTCTGCTCTTGGTACTCCTCTTGTAGTTGATACAGATGGGGAAGAGAGAGACAAGGTTAATCGTGAAAAGATTACTGAAGCTGTTGATTTATTAGATGAAGCGGCTGATTTAGTTGAGGATGAAGAGGCTAGAAATAGAATTGATGATGCTATTTCAGGTTAGTTGATGCAGAAATTGATATGAAACGTGAAGCTGATATAATCCCTGTCACAGAGGCAGCTCATCGTGGACTACAAGGTCAACCAGGCTACAAAGATGGTATTGTTAGTGTAGAAAACCTCAATTATAAAAAAGCAAGTAATTCTTTATTGAAAAAAAATGAAGACGAAAAAGAGGAGGAAAAGGAATTGGATATCAAAAAGAAAAAAGAAGAAGAAATTAAAAAAGATCCAGTTACTCAAGAACCTGTAGAAAAGGAAACAAAAGTAGAAACTGAAGTTAATCCTGAAGAGAAACCTACTGAAACTAAACAGGTAGAAGAAACAAAAGAACCTGTGAGCGAAGAAGAAGATCAACCCAGCAAAGAAGTTCAACCTGGAGGACAGCCTGGAGCAGAGCAGACAGTTGCTGAACCAGAGAAGACAGCAGTTGAACCAGAAGCAACGGGAGTTCAAACAGATACAGTTGAGGAAGAAGCAGGACAGCCTGGAGAGGAAGTACAAGAAGACCCTCAAGGAGCAACCGCTGCTACAATTGCAGAAGAACGTGAAACCGCTAAAGATAAACGTACGAGCGCTTTATTATCTGATGTTGGCGATGATGAATTATTTGATTATCTTATTGAACGTGTAGCTGCAGCAGATGAAATGCGTACTAAACTACAAGAAATGTTGGGAACAGCTGTACCAGAAGGGTTGCCAGAAGGCGGAGATGTAACAGTAGAAGGAGAAACAACTGAAGAAGACTTAGGTACTGAAACAGTAAGTACTCCTGCAGATGCTACAGAACCAGAAATTGATGTTAAATCTGACAAACCTGATTCAGAACTAGCTGCTGAAGGTGAAGATATGACAGATGAAGAAACTCTTCAAGAAGATGGTAAAGAAGTTGTTAAAGCCGATAAAACTATTGAAGTTACCGATGGTGGAGCAACTGACGAAGGTGGGGAAACTTCTCCAGCACCAGAACAGGCAGAAGAAAAATCTGAGGAATCTGCACCAGAAGATAAAACTGTAGTTGAAGAATCAGAGGAAGAAAAGAAAAAGAAAAAATTAGATTATAGTTTAGATTTTAAAGCTATTATTGCAGAAAATCAACAATTAACAGTTGAAAACGAAAATCTTCGTAAACAAAACGAAACATTGCTACAATTTAAACTAAAAGCTGAACGTGAAGCAAAAGAAAGCTTATTATTAGAATTTAGTCTTTCTGATGAAGGAAAAGATAAAATTCGTGCTAAATTTGATGAGTTAACTTTAGAAGAAGTTGAAGCTCAAGCAGCATTAGCTCAACATCGAGAATTTAAAGAAGCTCATGGTGGTCAAAAAAGAGTCTGGAGAAGGTATTCAATTTTCACTTGAATCAGAAGAAACTGAACTAGATGCGTTAGATGAAGAAGATAGTTTAGCGCTTTTCTTAGAAAAAGTTTCTAAGAAAAATAAACGTTCACGTTTTTAATTTAAAATAGGAAATTATTTCTATCAAAATATTGCAATCAAGGTTTACTTAATTTTCTATTTGTAAAATAGAGTTAAACCAACGCTAATAATTTCAAAAATAAGGAAGGAAATAGAAAATGGCACAACAATTATTAAAAAAAGTCGGCTACGGACAAGTTAGAGAAAACCGTAATCTAAGGTATCCGAGCTGGTCGAGTTTTAGCAGACCTACCTGTTAAACCAGAGGTTGTTAAATCTAGCGGAGATCGTATTGAAAATGGTATGTTCTTAGATGCAGTTTATGGCACAGGTTTTGAAGGAAATCTAAAAACTGGTCAATTAGAATTGCCAACAGCGCAAAGTAAAAATGTTGGTTTGGTATATAGTGAGGTTAAATTATATAGTGAATATACTTCAAATAAAGATTTTGCTTTATTTACAGTAAACCCTTCTATTAACCAAATGCGTCAAGCACCAATTTATGACAAAAAAGAAGCTCCAAAAGCTACAGTTATCCCTCGTTTGATTTTCCCAACGCCTGGTGATATCTTTACTACTAATTTAATCGAAACTGCTGATGGTGAACTTCCAGAAGTAGGAACAACATTAAAATTAAATGATAAAGGTATTTTATCTACAGCAGGAACTTTAAACGTTGTTATTGCACAAGTAGTTCAAAAAACAACAATGGCTGATGGACAAGTTGCAGCAAAACTTGCTATCGTTGAAGTAAATCCAGCAGCTACAGGCGCGTAATTAGATAGGAGGAAATGGAAAAATGAATTTAAAACCTGAACAAATTAGAACTTTAATGTTCCAAGCAGCAGACATTCAAACTGGAGAATCTATTGAATTCTCAGATAAATCATATGATTCTCATACATTGAATGAAGCTCTTCGTGAAGAAATGAATAGTTTAATGGGAAATGGTGGACATCGTTTCACAGCTAACCGTGAGTTAGTTTATGCTTTATTATCAGAAGTCGTTGATGATTTACTACCTAAACGAGTATTTGATTCAATGAATCGTTTCGCAGAAATTAAAAATGTTGCAGATGGAGACAAAGTAACATTTAAACGTCGTAAAGGTAATATCCGTGGACGTAACTTTGTGACACAAGTTGCTCATGCTGGTCTATACGAAGTATTCCGTCTAGACAGAGAAGTATTCGATATGCCAACAACAGCTTATGGTGCTGCTGTAGGATTGGACTTAGAAGAATTCTTAGAAGGTCGTATTGACTTTGCAGAATTAATCCAATGCATTACTGAAGGTTACGAAGAAATTCTTTATAAAGAAATTCTACGACATATGGTAGCATTGAACTCTAATACAATTTTACCTGCTAACAACATCTATAGTGTAGCTGGTTGGAGCCCACGTCGTTTTGCAGCATTACTTGGTATTTCAAGTGCTTATGCAACACCAACAATCTTTACTTCATATGTATTTGCTGCTGAAATGATTCCTGAAGGACATTTAGCAACAGAAAAAATGAAAGAAGAATATAACCGTAATGGTTTCATCGGAAACTATAAAGGTGCTAACATTGTTGTACTACCACATAGCTTCTACAACGAAACAAACGAAGCAGAAGCAGTAACATTACCATTAGGTATGGCTTGGATCCTTCCAGATGTAGACAACAAACCAGTTAAAATCGCTTTTGAAGGCGGAATGCAAACTAAAGAAGTAGATTTAGATGACTGGTCTAAAGAAATGCACTTCTACAAAAAAATGGGTACTATGTTGATGGCTAACCCAGCTATCTGTATCTATGAAAACACTGCTCTTAATGAATGGCCTGTAGTCAACGGACCAATTATTAAAGAAACAGAAGGCGATGTTACACCAACATATACACGTTTGGTTTAATATAAACGTCCAAAGAGGTTCGAGTTTAAGACTCGGGCCTTTTCTTTTGCTCTTTTGGGGCATATTTGTTTAAGTATAGTTTAGTTAGTTCTAAATAGATTAGAACAGAGAAAAAGGAGAGAAACAAATATGAATAATTCATACCTAACTATTGATTTTAGTTATCTTGTCGAGGGTTTAAAAGGAGATACAATGATTCCTGTTTCAAACATGGGACGAAAAAGAGTTGCTTATATCATTGAAGAAATTGGAGTAACAAGAGATTTCCGTCAATTTCAAGAAGGTCAGCGACCAGATACTAAAAATATTCCATTCGGAGAACTTTATGCTTTAAGTAATATGCCTGGAGGCATGCAATTAATTTGGGATAATCTAAAAATTGATAGCAATGACGCCCGTCAAGCTTTAGGATTACCATTAGCAGAAGATACTCCAGAAGTAGAATATGATCGAGAAACTGTAGCTAATATTGTACAAAAAGGTACAGAAGATGAAATCTTAGATATGCTAGAGTTCGGCCCTTATTATATTGCAGAATGGATTAAAGAGGAAGCTATTAATGTAGATAGTTCTAAACGTCGTCATTTTATTGGACAAGTTCTACAAATTAATATTGATGCCCTTGAAGAAAACGTTAAATGGGCTGCTGGAGACGAAGATGCTGGACGATTACAATACCAAACGATTAAAGGTATTAAAACTAATACTGCTGCAAGAAGCGCAGGACGTCGTTCAACTGGAAAACGAGCAGAAAGTAAAACAAAGACTGGAACAGCAAGCTCAGGTCGTAAGCGCAGAACATAAAAATAAGATAAAATAGAATGGCTGGCTTACGAGCCAGTCATTTTTTTAGGAGGAAAAGGAAATGGAGAATCAACAAGTTGGAACAAGTTTTTTTGAAATTTATTGTCGTTTTTTAGATAAAATCACTGATGATATGTATTTAGAATTAAGTCTTGAAGACACTCTAAGAATTATTGAGTCTATTTTTATGGATTCCTTACCAGAATATAGTTACCCAAGATTTAGAATTGGATTGTATGATCCAGATATTGTCACCTCTGATGCTTTAGATGAAGAAGGGAATCCAGTTGTAACAGGAGCTTTTGTTGATACTTTAACCAACGAAGAAAAAGATATTATTGCTGAAATTATGCTATTAAACTGGTTAAGACGTCAATTAAATACAACTCGTATTATTCAAATGAGATATTCTACATCTGATTTCAAACAAACTTCACAAGCAGCACATATGCAAAGATTAAATGCAGTTATTTTAGACCAACAAAAACGTATTAAACATAAATTGAATTTATACTCTAAACGTAAAATTGATAAAGATGGTTACATTGTTCCTAATGCGGATAATCTTTCTGGAGTTGGTCCACGTGCTCGAGATATTATTATCACACAGTTAGGAGTTGTAAAACGTCATGACTAATACAGAATTTAAAAATGGCTTTGGTATTAATGAAGTACCATGGGGAATATATATTAAACAAAAGAAAAATCAAGTATTTAAATTACTACCTCTCAAAGAAGAAAATGGCGAGTGGGAAAAACAATTACAAACTATCCTACTGGAAATGGGAGGAATAATTAATTTATCTCCCCAAGAGGAAGTAGTTGCTATAACAATTATGGCTAAACTAGCTGGGCTTGAAAATGAAAATGATTTCATGCTATATAGAAAAACAGTATTTGAAATTATCTCGCTCTTGGAGGACTGGAAAAAAGAAAGGGGGTAGTTAATAAATGAAGATCACTGATATTGGAAAAGCAAACAAAGCAAAAGATAATCATGACCATCGAATAGAAAGTGGCTATCAAGTTAAACCTAGTGATCCTGTAGATACAAATACTGCTTGGGACTGTTTAAATAATGCGAGAAAACGTATGGATAGTAGTTTAAAATTAAATATGCTAGACAAAAGTTTTCAACAAGCGTTAGATTCAGCAGAAGGAACAGAATTATTTACAGTATGGGAGAAAGGCGACACCGACGTTTGGAAGGTTATACTTAAAAACCAAAAAGATAATTGGCAACAAGATATTAAATATATTAATGCTTTGAACGGAGTCGGTTTTGAAGTAGGTAATACAGTAACTTGGCAAAGACTTGGGATTAGATGGTTAATTACATGGCAAGATTATAATATAAATGAATTTTTCAGAGGAGAGATCCAAAAAGCTGAACATGTGATTAGGTGGAAAAATCAACATGGACAAATTCAACAACAGTGGGCTGCAGTTCAAGGACCGATTGAAACTCGTGCTAAATATGAACAAACTAGAGGAAATACTATTGTAGGTCGTCAAAATGATACTATAGAAATATGGATGGGATCTAATAGTCCTAAAGATGTTAATGATTTAACAAGATATGATAAAATAAATATTAAAGGAAGATGTTGGAGAATTCAAGTAATTGATGATATTTCTAACCCTAATATTTTACGTTTTTCATGCGTTGAAGATTTTAACAATCCAGTAACAGATGATATGGTAGCTTTAATTCCTAATGGTAAAATTGATTTTGCTCCTAATGAGGAAGAGCCTAAAGAAAATAAAATTCGCATTGTTGCACCTGCTAAACTTAAAGAAAAATTAGTTAGCAGAGTTTATGCAATTAATGAAGAGACCTCTGAAAAAATTAAAGGAACATGGGAAATTTCTGGCGCAACCTTTAATAAGGTAGATGAATACGAGGTCGATGTAAAAGGAACGAAAATTGGAAATATAATTACTATAGCGTTTACAGACGAAGAAGGAAATTCTAATATAGTAACAGCTAAAACAGTATCTATGTTTTCTTAATAAAATAATGAGTTAAAGGAGAGATTTTTAATTATGCCTATTTATGATAGTAAAACTAAAAAAGCCACAAAAGATATGTATATAAAAGATAGATTTATTACAAGTGGCGACAATTTAAATATTATTGCTAATCGCCTCTTGGAAAGTGATAGATTAATTAAATTGCTTACTCGCAATGGTTCAGATGTTTTAACAGATGATAGACCTGTTACAGACGAAGAACGAGCTGAGGCAATGAGAACTAATATTGGTGTTATACCAATTATAGATAAAGATATTGAAGTAAATACTTTTATTGCAGTACAAATTACTGATATTGTGCCTACAATACAAGGATTAACATATAATTTTGTGTTTGATATTTTGTGTAACATAGAAGTTTGGAATTTAGATGGATATAACCAACGCCCATATTTAATAATGAATGAATTAGACCAACTTTTTTCAAATACTAAGATGAAATCTTTAGGGCCAGCAACATTCTTAGGAGCAACTAGCTTGAAAATTAATGAAAAAATGCTTGGTTATACTATGATGTTTTCATTTTCGGAAATACAATAGTAATGGATATTTTAACAAAAGTTGCTGGCACAGACTTTTATTTTATACCTTTTGCTACATTAATTCATCAACCAACAATAAAAGAAATAGCTTTACTAGGAGAAAGAACTCTATTTGATGCCTTAGCAATCTTTGCGGGTTCTTCTCCAGATTATTTTAAAAAACAAGTACTTAAAGGAATACCCGAAGAGGAACGTGGAGCAACAGAAGTTGAATTAAATTATACGATAACATCAGAGCTAGATGTTTTTTATAAATATTGTTTAGGAACTCAAGAAAAAAGAGTAATTGAATCTTTTTTATTTTTAATTTTTGAATCATTACGAGGAGTAAAATTTATTCCCATAGGAGAAACAAAAATGTTGCTTCAACTATCTTTTGTAGATATTCTTAGTAAGGAAGAAAATAAAGTAAATACTATTACTCTTGATGCAGAAAATTTCTCAGAATTAAAAGAAACTATTTCCGATATGTTTACTTACCAATCAGAAGAAGATCAAGAAGCAAAACTAAATCCTGCTGGAGAAATGGCTCAAAAAATTGCTGATAAAATGGCTGCAGCAGCAGAAAGAAGAGCTAAAATTTATGGGAAAAATAAGGCTAAAAAAGATGAAGAGTCTGTAATAGGAACAATGGCTTCAATTTTAGCTACGAGTGATGGTATACCAATAACAGAGGTCTTAAAATTAACATTTCCACAGGTTCTTATTCAGTTAAATCGAACACAAATGTTCCAACAATATCGTACACAGATTACACTTGGGGCTTTTGGAGGTTTAGAAGCAGATGATGTAGTAAACTGGCAACAGTCAGTTTAATTTTACTATCAAAACTTTATAATACAAGCTTGGTTTTTTCTAGATGTATTAGGGAATATAATTCCAAGAACAACTCATATAAGAGGAGGAAAAACAAATGAATGAAAAATTTGGCGTTCGAGAAATAGTAGACGTAGTATTTAAGGCTAAAAGTGCTATGACTGTTGGTAACACTAAGTATAAAAAAGGTGAACCAGTTATCTACTTCGACTCAGCTAAAACTTCAACTTTGGAGTCTACAACTGCTACTGTTTACGCTCAAGGTGGACGTGGTAATGCTCGTTTACTTGCTTGGGAAGGTGACAAAACAGTTACTTTCAACTTTGAAGAAGCTCTATTATCAACACGTAGTTTTGCATTGTTATCAGGTGGTAATTTAACAGAAAATACTCGTGTAAATATGCACGTTACAGAACGTGTAGAAGTTACAAAAGCATCTATTCAATTGGGAGAAAAAACTGCTGCTGAAGTACCAGTACTTGATTTAACTCCATACTTACCTAAAAATGGACAAATTTTAAGTGCTGCAGATCCTACTTTGGTAACAGAAGCTGGAAATCCTAAATACCCTGAAGCTGGTATTTATGTAATGGAACTTAACGAACATGGTGAAATTACTCGTCGTTTTGATGTTACAGCAGGTGCTTTAAAAACAGCTCCTTCTACACCAGCTCTATCTACTTTGGCTGAGTCACAACAAGGTGACGATACTGAATTAAATGTAACTAAAAAATTCTATTTAGCAAGTGCTTATGCTGGAGATAGCGCAACTACAGCTGTTTCAGGAGCAAATGCTTTAGACGAATCTAAAGTTTACTTAGTTGACTTCTATGTAGCTCAACCAGGTTCAAACTTGACAATCACACCAGGTAAATTTGCAGGAAGCTTCTTAATCGAAGCAACAACATTGTTCCGTCGTCAAGCTGATAGCCGCGACTTCCCAGCTCAATTTACTATTCCAAATGGTAAAATCAGTTCTAACTTCACATTCACAATGGCATCTACTGGTGATCCAAGTACATTCCCATTCCAAGTTGAAGCACAACCTGATTATCTTCCATTTAACAAAAAATGTAAAGCATTGTTTGCATTGGATGTTGCTGAAGAACCAATTGGCGAAAATGAGTGCTAATAATTATAAAAGACCTAGTATTTTTGCTAGGTCTTTTTTTGTAAGTAATTCATATTTTTTATTATTGATAAAGACATACGAGAAAAAGGAGAGAAACATACTATGAGTAAAATATCTTTTAGTAAACTTAAATTAAAGGTTGATGATAGTGTCAACACTGTAGACATTGAAGGTGCAGATGGTACGATTTATGAGATTGAAGTAAAACAATATCTTCCAATTGAAAATAAGATTAAACTTGTTTCTTATGTAATTGCGAAATCTGCAAATGGTGGCGTTATTCGAGAAGATATGTTAGATGCCTACCTTGGTGTAGAATTAGTTAAAGAATATACTAATTTTTCATTTACAGAAAAAATGCTTCAGAATGATGCAGATTTATTTGATGTGCTGGAATCTAATGATATTGTAGGTAAAGTACAAGATGCAATGAATCCTGCAGAATTAGAAGACATTATTCGTTATATTAACTCTTATTCAGACCAAATGCAAAAATCTATTCAATCTTCTGTATCAGGATATACTGCTCAAGAGAAAGCTATTGAAGGCATGGTAGCTAAATTTATGAGTGAAATTGTCAGCAACGAATCAGAAACAGTGTCAGATAACTAACATTATACCTTCTTATCACAAGGAGGAATGAGTACGAATGTCTTTATCAGATGTTTTAAATGCGGCTCCTGGTTTGTCAGATTTAACGATTGGAATAGTTGCTATCCTTTTGGTAGTCTGGCTGGTTGGGAAGTTTTTAGATAAACAACAAGAACAAACTATGTTACACAATGAACAAATGGATAAAACGTTCAAAATTATAGCAAGTTTTACCGAAACATTATCTGAACTAGTCGCACTTATCCGAGAAGGAAATGAAAAGACAGACAACGTTTCCGATAAAGTTGATGAAATAAATCGTAAGCTAGAACACTTTGAAATTCATGACGAAAAAGAGCATAGCGAGAAAAAACAAGGAGACAGGAACGATAGTTAATCTATCTCCTGTCTCTATTTTTATCCCAAAAGGAGGGAGAAAGATGGCCGATAATCTGCCAAAAATACCTTATACGTTACAAAACATACGAGACTTAAAATTTTATTCTGTCTATAATTTACAGCCTTTACAATCATACTCTTTAAGAGATTTTAATTCAGGCGATACAAAGCATAGAATATATCAAAATTATATTAATGCTTATGAAGCAGATTTTACTTCTAGGGCAGGAATGAATGCCGAAGAATTTTCTAAAAAAGCTGGTCTTCATAGTAAATTAGTTACAGAAAATACAGATTTTATTAAAAATTTTAAAATAGCACAAAATAATTTCAGTATAAATAATACAGAGTTAAACAAATATGTTAATGATTTATTGTCTGGAGATTCAGATAGACTACAAAAATTAGCTGGCAAAGAAAAAGAAATTATTAAAGTATTAGAAAATTGGGCTAACTCAGTTCAAGAATATCTTGATGTACTTTCAAGAGTAGATGATTTATATTATTTTAGAAATATGGATCAAGCTCAGATAAAGGGTTCTGTTTCTATGGCAAGTGGAAGAAATATTTCTCAAGCCTTTAGATTGGAACGAAGTGCTATGACAGCAATGCAAAATGCAGACGCCTTGATAGTAGGTTTAAAACAATCTATTGATAAAGTTAATCAAGAAGGATTATCTGTTAAACAATTATCAAATATGGTTATTACAACTCCTAGTTATGAAGGAGTTAGAGGACAAGCTCCATCAACAACAAAAACATTGGGGAATTTAAAGACAATGGTTGGTTCGTTGAGTAATTTAATGGGGTTTGCTTTCGAAGCACAATTAGCAAGTGGCTTAGAACGCCAAGTTAATGAAGCACTATCAGACATCGCTCTCTTGGGAGGAGCAGAAGGAGTTTCGGTAACCTTAAGTGATGGACGACCTTTTAAAGTTAAACAAAGTAAAACAGACCTTAGAGCAACTGTTGAGGGGGTTGACTTAGGTTTTTCTTTAAAAAATTTATCTAAAAATGGTAAAACTAAACGAGTTTCATTAAATACTTCTAATACAAATCAGCTTATTGCTTTAATAAGTAATAATCAAGATTTCCGATCACAATTAGCTGGGACGTTAATGTGGCGTTCTGATTCTATAAAACGAACTAGCGACCAATTAACAATGTTCTTAGCTTCCTTATCTGCAGACTATGCAATTGCGATGGGAGGAAATGATCGTATTGATTATATGGTTTTTAATGATAAAGTTATTAGCTTAGGAGAATATTATTCAATTATGGAGAAAAGATTATCTCTTAAAATTCACCCTAGTGCTAGTCAAGGTTCTTATCAAAATCAACTTAGAGAGTTGAGAGAACGGGAAATATTAGCTAATATGCCTGTTAAATTTACAACATAGAGAGCAAAAGGAGAGGAATTAAATGGCAAATAATGTAGACGTTGGTTTAAAGTTTAAAACTACCTACGAAGGTCTTGATGCTGGTAAACAGGACCTAAAAGAGCTAAAAAACTTAATGGACTCCATTGGTAAGGATGGAGTTAAACTTAACTTAAAAGATGGAGAAATTGAACAAGCTAAACTACAGATTTCAGCTTTGGAGCGCTCAATTAGAGAAGCTGAGCAAAGTGGTGGAGATTTTGGTAGAATTTTCCAGTCTAATTTAAATGCGGTACAAAATGAAGCTAAACAAACTGCAACTAGTGTTTCAAAGGTAGAGAAAGAAATTAAATCTTTAAATCAAACATCTAATAATGGTGGAGGGTTTAAATCTATCTCTAATGCTGCTCGTTTAGCAACAAAAGAAATTCAAGGAACAACAGGTCAAATTGATCAGTTACGAGTGAATTTACAACAAGGTATGGGACAAACTATTGCTTTTGGTGCTATTGGGGCTGTAACAGGCGCAGTAACCGATGCTTTAAATGTAACAAAACAATTAGACGAAATTTCAACAGATATTAGTATCGTTTCTGGTAAAACTAGAAAAGAAATGGAAGGATATCGTGATGCCGCTGTAGACGCTGCTGATGCTTTGGGAACTACTACAAAAGATTACTTAGACGCTTCTTTAATCTTTGAACAACAGGGTGGTCAAGCAGCTTATTACGCAAAAGAATTGGCAGAAGCTACTGTAACAGCCGCTAATATTTCTAATGTAGCAACGGATCAAATGTCTGAATATCTTACAGCTACAATTAATGGTTTCCAACTATTAAAAGAAAAAGGTGGAGAAGCTGGTACTTATATTACTGATGTAATGGCTAAATTAGGAGCTGCATCTGGTTCCGACTTAGCTGAAATTGCTACAGGTTTAACACGTACTGCTAATACAGCAAAAGACGTTGGTTTTGAGTTTGAAGAAATAGCAACAATGATCGCTACTGTTTCTGAAGTAACTCGTCGTACACCAGAAACAATCGGTAATGCGTTTAAATCAATGCTTACTTCATTCACTCAATTGCGTGAAGCTGGAGAAGAAGAAGTAGAAGCTTTTACAAATAAAGTTCAAGAAGCTTTTAAACTTGGCGGAATTGAAGACATTTCTTTATTTGATAATGGGAACTTAAGAGATGCTGCAGATATCTTTAAAGATATTGCTGCTCGTTGGCAAACAATGAATAAAGAACAACAATCTTTAGTTTCTGAAGCTGTTGCTGGTAAGTACCAAGCAGAAACATTCCGTGCATTTATGAATAACCAAGAGCGATACAATCAATTACTTGGAGAAGCTTATGATTCTGCTGGAACATCGGCACAACAACAATTAGTATATATGGACTCTTTAAAAGCTAAAGGAGAACAACTTCAAAACGCTTGGCAAGGTGCTGTAAATACAGTTGTTGATTCAGATATGTTTAAGGGTGTTTTGGAAGACGCTACTAATTTCTTAAAAATTATTGGTGACGCAAAAAGTGGGCTTGGTGGTTTAGCTACAGCAATTGCTCCTATTATTGGTATTGGTGGACAAATGTTTGGTGCTAACCAAATTGGAGAACTATATTCTAATAATAGATTAAATAAACAAGCTAAAGAAATTACAGCAAGCTTAGAAAAATTAAAGGTTGCTCAAGATGGTAATTTAACAGCTTTACAAGAAGAGTATAAATCAGCAGCCCAAGTAAATCAAATTATGTCTACTCTTGGACCAGAAGCTGCTAAGAATTATGAAGAAGTAACTAAAGAGATTACTAAGCTTGATGAAAAATTAAAAGATATTCCTAAGAATGCAGAAGAGGTAAAAGCTAAAACTGAAGAAGCTGCAAAATCTCTTACTTTAAATGGTTATTATAAAGGCGTAGATGAAAAGAATGTTACTAGAGCGGCTAAAGGTTTGGAAAGTGAAAAAGACCCTCGTATTTTAAATAATATTAATGAGCTTAATAAAGCTAGGGAAGCCTTACAAAAAGCACAACAAGTATCTCTTGACCAACTTTCTACTTTAGAAGGAAAAGTTTCATTATTAGATAGAAGAGCATCAAGTTCAATTAAAAAATTACAAGAAGAGCTTGTCATTTGGGAAGATGATTATAGAGGGGCTCTTTATGAAAATAAAGCTTTGGCAGACAAATTCTCTGCTGATATTAATAAAGTTAGAGAAGGAATAGATCAACAATATGATAGCTATTCTGGACTATTAAAAGTTCGTAAAGAAGCTAAAGCAATCGAAGATCAAATTAGAGATAGTATGAAATCACAAGAGTATGAAGCTCTTGATAATGTTTCTAAAAGCTCAAAAAGAACTTGAAAAATAAAGCTAAAAAAGTAGTATTAGAAGAACAATATACTAATGAAATGAAAGAACAAAATAAAATTATTGCTGATAGAACAGTTTTAGAAAATAAAGCTCA